>ERZ795049.990-NODE-990-length-40107-cov-5.974184_pt1 | contig 40107 bp, 34 predicted proteins | sample MGYA00375133_ERZ795049 | MGnify/ENA primary metagenome ERZ795049 (study PRJEB30178, sample SAMN05720147) | activated sludge metagenome | isolation source: anaerobic digester from wastewater treatment plant | place: Japan | collected 2015-04-20 ... | reverse complement strand
TTCAAAGCTTTAATTATCGAAAGAAAAGGGACAAAAGGCAATAATGATGTAGGCATCCGAATCAAATGTTTTAATTGTATAGAAAAGTTTTACATTCCAAATAAAATAAAAAAATCGGGTAAAAAATTCCCGATTGCATTCGATATTTGGTGCGCGAGGCGGGATTTGAACCCGCACATCCTTGCGAACACTAGAACCTGAATCTAGCGCGTCTGCCAGTTCCGCCACTCACGCCAATGAAAACATTATATCATGTAATATTTTTGATTTCAATAATATTTTTATACATTGTATTTTCCTCTATCTCCCAGAATATATGAATTTATGGCAAACTGCAACACTCCGTTTTTTTTCATTGAGAGACTTTTAACATTTTTCCTGAATACTTCAAGTACTTTTCTTTCGTCGGTATTGAGCTCGTGATTGCCATATCTTATTCTTTCCAATATTACTGCTGCTGTTGATATTCCGGGAAGGTTTTCCCCACAGGCATATTTAATCCTTTTCATATACTCTCCAAGGGTCTCCTCACGTTTTATTATCAATTCTGCCAGTCCCATGTACCAAAACATATCTTTCAAATAGTCAGCCGCAAACCTTCGCCCGTTGCTTCGCCGAAAGCCGGCTTCCCTGACTTTTTGCTTCAGATACATAAATATAACTCTGATTGCTAAAATAAGTAAAATCACAAGTAATATTTTATTTGCGATACTGAAGCGGTTTTCCTCTCCCATATCTATTGTGTTGTATGCTTCTTCACCTTCAAGTTCCAATTCCCTTCTGTTCCTTGATATCCTCTCTATGGCGCCAACCCTTGAACCTGTTCCCTGCGATTCGTCCGGTTCAATCGCTTCTGTATCGTCACGGGGCTTTGCAAATTCAATTTCAGGATACTGAGGGGTAGGCTCAAAGGCTACCCATCCATAATCATCGAAATAGACCTCCACCCAAGCGTGGGCATTGGTGCCTCTGACCTCCCTCACCACATCATCCTCATATCCTGATATAAAGCCCTCCACATACCTGCAGGGCACTCCTGCCGCCCTAAGCAATACCGTCATTGAGGTGGCAAAGTATGTACAGTAACCTTCCTTTCCTTCAAAAAGAAAATAATCCGTGAATTCTGCCTTTGCAGGAAGTCTGGGAGGAATTAATGTGTATTTGTAGTTTTGGCGCAAGTATTTTTCTATAGCTTTTGCCTTATCGTAATTATTGTCTTGCACCCCGGCAATCTTCAGTGCCAGAAGCTTAACCCTTTCAGAAATATCTCCCGGCAAATCGGTATACAGCCTGAAATCATCGGCCCCCATCCTCCGGGTCTTTGACTGTTTCAGCCCTTCAATATCCACATAAGGCATAATGCTTTTTACCGTATACGGTTTCTCTCTCATTATCATCTTTGAAGTGTATACCTCTGAATCCTCATCAACATATATCCTCTTTATATTATTCTGCACATTATAAACTGAATACGGAGCAAATATAGTTGACGTCAACAGCTTATTATGTGTAATCTCCAGAGTTTTTTCACGGGTATTTATATTACTCCCATATGGAACAGGCATTGAATGTCCCGGGTCATACTCATTCAGTTTTCTTTTTGATTTGCTCCAGCTGTTGCTGTTATATTTGTCCCTTACTATTCCCCTAAGATATAATGTTTCCTCACCCTTTGTCTTTACAGTCATCATTATGGAATCATCTGCCCGAATCTCACCGCCAAGCTTATTGCCCCCATATCCTGCGGAGCTTAAGCTGTACCTTGAGTTATAACCGTAGATATAAGACTCCATAACATCATTCCGCCATTCCGCAATAAACGGAAACAAATCTGAAACCTTATCATTAAGCCATGGCCACCTTACAGGGCTTATATTCAATGGGAGCACAAGGAAAAGTGTTAAAGATATTATAACGGTAATTGCTGAGCAAAGCACCCAAATATATCCCCCGCCGTGCTCTATAACACTGTCCGCAGATTTCCACTCTTTCAGTTTCCTATTATATACCTGACAGGAGTATAGAATTAATGCTCCAAAGAGAAAAAACGCAAGATACAGCCTTGCATTATTGACATAGACAAACCAGAAAAATGAAAGTGTCGCAGTACCAAGCACAGTAAGGGCAAATCCTCCCTTGCCGTTATATGCAATGACTGATATTATAACAGCAAAAAGAGAGGTATATAATACTATAAACAGCAGTGAATAATCCGGCTCGAAATAATTATATCCTCTTAAATATCCGGATAACCAAAGGAAAAACTCCTGTGCCTCTTTCATATAAGCCTTTGGCGCAGGCAGCCCGGAATAATAGCTATAAAGCAGCCAGGCGTTTCCAAGGATCGAGACTGCTAAAAGAGTTTTAGGAAATATAGTAAATATTGATACCACAGCTACTGAAGACAATGCAACGATAATTACCCGCATCAAAGGCATGTCAATTCCCGCATAATCCTTGACCGCCAGGCTCAGGCTTGTAACCATCATGAATATCAGACCAAAATAGAACAGTATTTCCTTTATACTATTTTTATTCATAATGTCCTCCAAGCACCTGTTTTATATCATCTTCCGGACGGATTGCGAATACTTTAATGTCGTTTTCTTTGAGTACTTCAAAACCTTTATCGGGCTCCTCGCTGCATCCACATAGATATATTACTACCAGCTCTAATCCTGCAGCTTTCAGTGGCAGGAATGCATATGCCCCATTAGCAATGCAAGGAGTAATCACTATTATGGTAGCATCCCAACTTAGCTTTCTTGCTTCAATACTGATCAGCTCTTCAATAGGTATATCGCCTTTTGCAGAAAGCTTGCTGATTGCATCAAGAAATTGGTTAAAGCGATCAACCCCTTTCGCAGTATAAGCAATAAGTTCCTCACCTTTTGCCGCAAAATTTACGGACATTGAATGAAAGAGTGCATATCTGATGATTGATACTGCACATTCCGCCCCCTTTTCTTCAATGTCATAGGACTTTTCCTCATCAAACCCATAATCGTATAAATCAAGAAAAACATTTAAGTCTGCTGAAGCATTAAGTTCAACATTCCTGACAAAAAACTCTCCCCTATGTGCGGTAACCTTCCAATGAATTTTCCTGAAGCAGTCGCCTATAACATACTTCCTTATATCCTTTGTACCGGCACAGTCCTCATAGGCATTATGCCTGACAGCCGCAGTGCCAAACTGTTGTCTCATAGGAATATCAAGATGCTTCAATAGATGTACTTTGGGATATACTATTAAATACCTTTCATCACAAAAAACCTTTTTCCATTTAAAAATACCCAGCACATCCTCAAATATCGCTTCAACAACACCAATTTTGTATACTCCTTTATGTTTACATACAAATTCTCTGGACATTGTTGCTATCATACCGGGCATCAATGAATAAACTCTGTATTTTTGCATTTCCCCTGCAAGCTTTTTAGGGAGACCGGCACATACGCTTAAATAAGGAACCGGCATTAAGCCTGAATTGTAAAAATCTGTCTTAAGGCTTACCCTATCTCCTGTAGAGGCTTTGAAACTAATTTCCCACGTCAGGTTTACAATATTATTGTATATGCTCCTTCCGGTTATATAGGAAGTCATTACCAACGAAAAAACTATAAGGAAAAGCCCATATGAAAATTTGCCCCCAACAAACAGCGCTACAGCAAAAAATACTATAATCAAAACCAGCGCCCTATTGTTCATTTTAACCATGAATATTCGCCACCGGTACTTTTATACTCCTAAATATTTCATCAAGGACGGAGTCCTGATTCTTGCCCTGGATTCTGGCCTCGGATTTTAGTATGATCCTATGGGCAATAGTACAGAGAACAAGCTCTTTTACATCGTCCGGTATTACATACTCTCTTCCTCTGATAAAAGCTAATGAACGGCTGTTGTTGAAAAGCGCCAGAGTCCCCCTGGGGCTGCAGCCCAGATACACATCCTTGTGTTCTCTTGTTGCCCTGGCTATTTTCACAATATAGTCCTGCACAGAATCATCTACATATATCATTTCTGCCTTTTTCCGGATTTCTATTATCTCCTGCACGCTGGTGACAGGCTCTACCTTATCCAGTAGATTATCCGAACTGTATTTATTCAGTATCTCCTTTTCTTCGGTATAATCAGGATAGCCCATTGATATTCTGATTGCAAACCTGTCTATCTGCGCTTCGGGCAGCGGAAATGTGCCTTCATACTCTATTGGATTCTGCGTTGCAAGGACCATAAACGGCTCAGGCAGCTTATATGTATTTCCGTCAACAGTAACCTGCTTCTCCTGCATAGCTTCTAAAAGACTTGATTGCGTCTTCGGAGACCCCCTGTTTATTTCATCCGCCAGTATAATATTTGATGCTACCGGTCCTTGCTTGAACTCAAATTCACCAAGTTTGATATTATAGACCGTGACTCCCGTAATATCCGATGGAAGCAAGTCAGGTGTGAATTGTATCCTGCTGTAGCTGCAGCCGATTGATTTTGCAACTGCACGCACCATAGTAGTCTTGCCAACCCCGGGGACGTCTTCAATAAGCACATGGCCCCCTGCGAACAATGCGACCAGCAGCTTTTCCAATGTATCCTTCTTGCCTATAATAGCTTTTGATACATTCTTACTGACTCTTCCAACCAGTCCCTCACTATCTCCCATAATCCATACCTCACATTCAAGTGCGCCTCCAGAGTACTTGTGCGCCGATTTCGTATCACTAAACTGCATAGCAACCCACAATAATAGTCTATTTGATGTTATCTGATAATTCAATTAATTTAAAGTGAAGTTTCTTTGAAAATTGCTTCACAATAGGAGAAAAATGCGCAATAAAAAACTGCCCGTATAAAGCAGTTTTTTATTCTCCCTTTCCCTTATGCTGTTCTTTTGCCAATGCCCACTGTTCCCTTGCCAGCTTCTCGATCCACATGTTTTGCTTTCTTTCAGGGTTTGCGACAACCTTCCCAAACCAGACTATTGCATCATTATATTTCCCGAGTCTCCTTGACAGCTCGCCTATCAGGTACATGACCGAGATTTCATTTAAGTTGCCGAAAGGAAACTTCTCATTTTTAAATGCTTCCAGATAATTCTGAAGTGAGTAGCTTAAGAATTTATACTCCTGCTTGTCCCCCGCAAATCTGTAAAGCCATGCAAGCTTGAGGCACAATCCTGCAAGTACGCTGGCGCTGGCTTTTCTAAGCTCCGCAGTATGAATAGCCAGCTTGCATGCAGCTATTGCATCGTTTAAACTTCTCTCAGCACAGAAGTTTCTTTCCACTTCCCTCCCTGAAAACGCTTCCCTGAGAAGCCTGATATCTTCCTCATTTACATCTTCAAAAGAATTCTCAGTTGCCGAATATGCGCAATAGGGGCATACAAATATTTCGTAATATGCGGGATTCAAATCCTCGTAATGGATACAAAAATCCTCATCCTTCTTTTTTGCTTTGCAGGAATTGATTTTAGCTTTCAATGAATCAAACTGCCCCTCGCATATTGGACAAGTGATTTTTTTGGAATAGAGTGAATTGTTCATTTTATGATCTCCTGTCGACAATTATTTCTATTATTGTTGTGCCTCAGAATAATCTTCAGCCTCAACCTGCGGAGAATCTGCCTTCTTGGTGCCTACCCTCTTAATCCCGTTTACTACCTTGTAGGTGCTTAATGGCAACTCTTCGACAGATATCTCCTTCCCATTCTCCATAACCACTCTATAACTCTTTACAACATATCCCGTATACGCCTTCTTCTCCTCTAACTCCGTACCTTCAGGCAAAGTAGGATCTTCAACAATACTTATTTGGGGCGGTGTCTGTTTTATTACCTCAGTTTTGATTTTTACAGTTCTGCCGGGATTGTCATTCCGCCCGTAAATTGCGAACTTGACCCAGCTTCCGCGCACTTCCCCGTATAAATACACGGGATATCCCGTTGTGTTTTCAAATTTCAAATCAATATAGTCTCCTGATATCGTTGCATCTCTCCCAAGAGCTATATAGCTGGATGGAAGAATGTGATTCTTACGCTCTATTATTTTCATGTTGGAAAGCAATGCAGCATTGTATAACGTCGAGGATACCTGGCATACCCCGCCGCCGATTCCAGGTACCAGTTCATCTTTAACTATTACGTTAGCCAGTTTATATCCGAACTTTGCAAGCCTCGGACCAATATTCTTATTAAGCGAAAATATTTCTCCCGGCTTAACAAGTATATGGGATGCGCTGTTGGTGGCGATTCTGATATTATGGGTTCTGTCGGAATCTGCTGCATTAAATTTTGTTGAATACTCGCCAAGATTATCCTTGATGTTTTCAAGATCGGCTCTTTTTATTTCAGGCTGCACAACATCTACAACCAATTCCACATCCGCATTGTCAGCCGCCTCCAGCCGGGCTTTTACAAGGTTGCAGGATTTGTCAACGTCCAACTTTCTGCCCTCAACTTCATCAGTAAGAACAAAACTCTCCCCCTCCAGCACTATTGTTGCATCCTTGGGTTCCTGCACTATTTCCTCGGAAATTTGTTCAAGCTTGTTTTTTATATATTGATCATTATAGGAATAATCAAGAGCAATATCCACTCCATTAAACAAAACTGCAATCACTTCTGCCAGTCTTTTAAACATATTTCCGGTATGCCCTGTGTTATAAGCTTTAGTCACAGCATCTTTATACTCGTACCGGAATCCTGCATCCCTGAAGCTTAATCCCCAGCTTTTTTCATTGAATTTAAGATTTATAACCGAATTATCAATTGTCGGTTCGATTTTTCCCTTAATCAGATTCTCAGCCTGAGAAGGAGTAAGACCACCTACATTGATGCCGTTAATTGTAACATTTGAATGGATACCATTGCTATTTACCATTGTGTTAATCAACACAACAGATATAGCCAGCAGTACAACAATAATCATTATTCCTATTTTTATGCCTTTGCTCATATGTAACCTCCACTCTTATTTCAACACTTGTACATTAATTCTAATATATTATATACAGTTCTTTTGTCCATTAATGCTATTGATTATAACAAAATTATTCTTTGCTCCAATAAAACTCAATATTGTCTCCATCCTTTATGACGTCTGAATAATTCGCTTTGTTTCCGTTCAAAAGCATGATAACCGAACCCTTCACATTATTTACATCTATATCAATATTGTTCAGTATATCCACAAACAAACACTGGGATTTATTTGCCTGAAGCACTGCGGGTTTTCCGTTTAAAACCACATTTACACTATTGGCCCCGGCCTTGACTTTAGGCATAGTATTGGATTCTGCCTTTTCCAATACTTTATAAGTAATATGGTCTCCACTATGTATGGGGTCGTGCAGTTCTGCCTTTCTGCCGTTTATTTTCATTTCCGCATCATGATAGTCCAAATCCAGGTATTCCAAAAGTTCAATGACCTTTTCAATGCTTTTTATACTTACTTCATCGCCATCTTTTATAGGGGCATCCAAACCTTTCTCTAAACCGTTTATAGTAATTACAGGCTTGATATTAAATGGGTCTTCATTTAGATATATAGTCTTTTCAGCATATCCTTCCATGTAATCACTTGCATAAACCTCCGCGGGTCTGCCATCAACGGCAGGTTCTACGATTATTCTGTCTCCGTTCACAATAGTCTTATCGAGCCCTGTTATGCAGTCGTTCAGATATATGGCTGCCGGTTCTCCCGGTTCCCCCTTTACAATTTCCTCTATCCCGTTTATCTTGAAGCTAAGCGAGTCCCCCCGCCTGCAAATAAGGTTGCGCGGATCATAGCCCATCATAATAAGCCCGTCCGCTATGGTCAGAGTTTTTGAATTAAACAGCTTCACGTTTACGCCGTTTACTGTTATGTGAGTAAAATCTTTTTGTCTGTTGAAATATGAAGTTACCGCAATACCGATCGGGGTGATGAATTCCGGCCCCGAAAGCTTCTTTCCCATAAATTCTATATCCTTTATTATGTCAGTGCTTCTAACCCCTACTCTTTCCGCAGGTATTTGAAGGAATTCAGCAATTCTATCCGTAAGCCCGGGTATCTGACTTCCGCCTCCTATAAGCAATACTGCGCTGGGTGACTTCCCGTTGTATTCCAGTATTTTGGTACTTATCTCCTTTGCCAGGTCACTGATGGATGAACTTATTTCCCCTAATATTTCTGATGAGCTTCTTTCGTGGGTCGTCCCCAAAATATCCTTATACCTGACCATTTCCCTGCCCAGTCTTATTTTAACTCTTTCTGCCTGTTCAAAGTCAAGCAGAAGGACCTCGGCAATCTTCTCAGTAATCTCATCCCCCGCTGTGGATGCCATAGCAAAAGTGAATACTGTCCCGCTCTTTGTCAGGGCAATATCTGATGTTCCCGCTCCAATATCCACAAGGGCAAGGTTCAGCATCCTCAGGCTGCTGCCAATGGATATATTCATAGCTGCAATAGGTTCCAGAGTAAGACCTGCAACCTCCAATCCCGCCCTTGCAACCACTGCATACAGGCTTTCTACCACTATCCTCGGAAGAAAAGTGGCAATTACTTCTATGCCCGCAAACTTTGCTTTATGGCCCTCAAGATTGCGTATTATGCTGCCGTTCAGATAATGATTTATTACCGCATAGCCTACACAGAAATATGATTGCTCCTCCTCTTTGTTCTGTTCCTCCATATCTTTCTGGGCTTGCTGAATAGCTTTAATTTCAAGGCTGCTGATAACTTCACTGCTAATCTCTGATAAAGGATCCGTCTCCTGTTCTGCCAGAACCTTACAGGTTTTTAATGTTCTCCCTGCAGCTGCAACAGATACCCTCTTAAGCTCCAGGCCCGTTCTTTTTTCAAGCCTGTCCTTGACCTTCCTAACAGCTTTGGCAACAAGCTCAATATCATGCACCTGCCCGTCGTACATAACCCTTTCCTTATGCTCTTCCACTTCAAATGCCTCTATTATAAATTTCTGTCCGTCGTGATAGCCCAATAACCCGACTACAGTCCTTGTGCCTATGTCTAAAGAAAATAATAAATCCTGATCAGTCATAAAGCTCACCCTTGCATTTTGATTTTACTTTGTTCAACTTCTTTCTGCTTTTTTCGGCATTCTTTATATTCTATATAAATATGAATAAATCCTTCAAAATTGCTTTCTTTGAAAAATACTATTATTTTCATGGTTTAATAAAAACAAAAAAAAGCAACCTATTAATACAACACATTTAACATCAATAAAACATTTTGCGATTCCATATAGTATTTGTAATACTGGCGCGGAATGTATCACTCTTTCATAAAACCTGAAAGGAAGTGCTATCGTTATGCAAAGAGCCTCCAGAAGTATGATGACTTGGGGAGCCGTAGGCGCATTAGCAGGAATGGCCTTAATCCCTGTTTTTCATTCAAAAACACGAAAGAGAATTTCACGTTCGGCGAGAAATGCATACATCAGGGTATCAGACATGGTGCAGGATATGAAAGACATGGGTCATAAATAATAGGCTTGTCATTAGCAAGCCTATTATTTATGGTTTTCCTTCAAAATAATGTAGTCGCTCTTTAATATTCCCATTATTATTTCGTCATGGTATTTTCCGTCAATGTAGGCCGATTGTCTTGTTCTGCCCTCATTTCGAAAGCCGCATTTAAGGTAGCATTTAACCGCCCTCTCATTGTATTCATACACCTTCAATTCTACCCTGTATATATCAATTTTCATAAAAGCATAACCAAGGAGAGTATTGACTGCGTCCTCCCCATAACCTTTGCCCCAATAGTTCCTGTCCCCTATCCTTATCCCAAGCTTGCAGCTTTTATCCTGCTCATTGAAATTATAGAGCTGTATCGTTCCTATCGGAATTCCCTCTTTATTGTCTATCATCAGGTTCATAGGATCGCATCCAAAGCTTCTGGCAATATTGTAATTTATTTTGTCGGAGGTCACCTTGGCGCCGGTCCAGCCTGCAAGCCTATTTAATTCATCATCATTGTACCACCTTAGTAAATAATATATGTCACTGTCCGACCCGGGCCTTAAAGTAACTTTATTGCCTTTTAGCGCATATTCGGCCAGATCTTTGTCCTCAACTGAAACAGCTTTTAAGAAGGCAGGAAAAAATTTAAGCAGTTTATATGGCTTCTGCATATACTCCCTCTTGTTCTGCATCATATCCTCATAATGCTTTCTGTTAAGTGTGATCTTCAGATTGATTCCATCTTTTATCCCTTCCCTGACAATATTTCCTTCCGTACTGTGGTATATGGAAAAACTGCCTGCCACCCTGTCTTTTTCCTTAATAATGATACCGAAGTTACTGGAGCTGAATAAGAAAATGTTCATAAGGAAAGGCTTTAAAAAAGGATAGTTCCTAAAAAAATGAGTATACAAATCTGATATGTCGTCAGAGAAGCTTTTCATGTTTTCTACTGAAATCGCGCTCATAAAAAATTACTCCCTAATATTATAGATAACGCGAAAATTCTTTTACATTCTGTTTTCGCAAACAAAATGGGTCGAACCAGCTCCGCAGGGCTGTTTGCTTAGCACAATGCAAGAATTTTATGCGTTATGTAATCGTGGAATATATTTCGCACTAACTAAACTTTATGTAAAATGTTTAGTGCGAAATATATTATTACGGTGTCGGACAAAAGTATTATAGCACATATATGTTCGTTATTGCACATTCTGCATTTATTGACTCCAAAATTTCTTCAATATTCGTACAAGTTCCCCGGGACTCTTCACCTTGCTGTAATACATCCATTCCCTGGGGAAAATACCGGTATAGCGGCTGCCGGCAAACCTTTCATCAATAAGCAGCACTACACCGCGGTCCGATTCTGATCTGATAACCCTTCCCGCCGCCTGCATGACCTTATTCATTCCGGGGTACATATATGCATATTCAAAGCCTCTGCCGTTCCTGCCCTTAAAAAAATCCATTATTAAATCCCGCTCAAAACAGACCTGGGGGAGTCCTACTCCGACAATAACTGCTCCTATAAGTCTGTCACCTGTAAGATCTATTCCCTCGGAAAACATACCTCCCATCACCGCAAAGCCAAGCAAGCCCTTTTCACAATCCCTGCTGAAACATTGAAGAAAGGCTTCTTTTTCTCCTTCCCCCATTGAAGGCTTCTGAAGAATTGTTTCAATTCCGGGGTACTTTTCATTAAATAGTGCATGCACATCATTCATATATTTATAAGAAGGAAAGAATATAAGATAATTCCCCTTCCTGCTGTTTATTACCGTATATATATAGTCTGCGATATATGTGAAGCTGTTCTCCCTATCCAAGTATTTGGTTGACACATTTTGGGCAATTGTTACACTGAGATTTGACTCCTTGAAGGGAGATCCTAACCCAATGCTGCAGTCCTCTGCGCTGCCCCCTAAAATATCTCTATAATAGCGGAGCGGTGCCAAAGTAGCAGAGTAGAATACAGAAGCCTTTACTTTTCCCGTTATTTCCCCGAGAAGCATGGATGGGTCAAGGCAGAAGAGCTTCAGCCTCACATCACTTCCTGACAGCTCAATATATGCCGAATATCTTTCATCAAATATTTCATAAATTCTCAGGAAAGAAACCGCTTCAAAGTAAAGTTGCAGTATCTCGCGGTACCTGTGATCCTCATGATTTAAACCCAGCCATTCCTCTCCTGTGTTAATAAAGGCTCTAAGGGAAGGATAAATCTCCTTCAGCTCTTCTCTTGCTACACAAAAGCTCATGTCCACGCCCTTCTTTTTTAAAGTCAGAAATATAGAGTTGATTCTGCCCGCAGTTTTTGATAAGGCAGGTGCAGTATTCTTCATCAATCTTTTTATCTCCAAAAAGGGCTTTTTATGCAGCTCTGCCGAAAACATTTCTCTGGCACGGTCTGCAAGATTATGGGCTTCGTCCACAAGAAGCACATAATTGCATTCTCCGTCTGAAAAAAACCTCTTCAGACTTGCCCTTGGGTCAAAAACGTAATTATAATCGCATATTATACAATCCATCCAGTAAGATAAATCCAAGGAAAGCTCAAAAGGGCATATAGAATGCCTTCTTGCATAACCCTCCACTACCTCTCTTGTTATTATTCCCTCGTTTTCAAAAACCTCCGCCATTACGGAATTCACTTTATCAAAATAACCCTTTGCATATTCGCAATACTCGGGATTGCAGTTTGTTTCCTCCTTGAAGCATATTTTATCCTTGGCTGTCAGAACAATGGCCTTAATACGAAGTCCCTTATCCCACATCCTGTAGATAGCATCCAGGGCAACCTGTCTCGTTATAGTTTTTGCGGTAAGATAGAATATTTTGTCTGCATTACCTTCTCCCAACGCCTTAATTGCAGGAAACAGCGCTGAAATTGTCTTGCCCGTCCCTGTAGGAGCCTGTATAAAAATCCTTCCGGAGGCAATTACGGTTCTATATACTGCAACCGCCAGCTTTCTTTGGTTCTTACGATATTCCTTGTAAGGAAACTCCATTTTCTTAATAGTAGTATTTCTCAATTCATTCCATTCATAAATTGCATAAGCCCAATCGTTATACTTCCCCAAAACCTCTGTAAAATGCTTCTCAAGCTCTTCAATACCAAAAGACCTGATAAACATCTTCTGCTCCGCACTATCTGCATTGTAGTAAGTCAGTTGAATATCGACAGTATCAGCTTCGCGCTCTGCAAGATATATGTACGCATAGCATTTTACCTGGGCCCAGTGGACGTCATAAGTATCTTCATCTATGCTTCCCAACGGTTTCGTTGTGGTCTTGATTTCCTCAACAGTAATACCCTTGCTGTTTTCTATAAGTCCATCAAGCCTTCCGGATACTATAAAGCAAAAATCTCCATAACTGATCTTTTTGGTGATAAATACCTCTTTCAGATAGTTTTCACCCTTTGCAGATGCTTCTTTCTTTCTCAGTTCCTGTATTTTTTGATGCAGTCTGACCCCTTCAATTGCTTTGCCCATTCCGACAAACCGCGAATCCAGATCCCCTGAGCAATAAACGTATTCTACCAGATCCCTTACCGATATTCTTATTTCTTTTTCTGCAGCCATTCTCATCAGCCTTTGCAATTATTATACCTTAATAATATCAAAACCTGCCTGTATTTACTACAGGCAGGCGTGTGGAACAATATTCAGGAATTGGCGCCGGCCCATTGAGCATAATTCTGCTTCACCTTTAAATTGTCCTGAAGCACAACCCATATGCTGTCTGATTCAAAGCCCCTTCTCCAGGAAGCGGCTCCTGCAAGATCATATTTGTGAACCAGCGAAGATTTGAGGTTTATTGACTTATCATCTTCTATCCATATTTTATATGTGGTGTTCCTGCCCTCCTTGTACTCGACATAATGCTGCCCGCTTTCTTCTTTCCATATGATCTCGGGCTTTTTCTCCGAAAGTATTTTTTCTACTGAACCCATGGACACGGCGGTGGAAGACACTTTAATCCTGCCGTCTACCAACTCTTCCTTCCATACTCTCGTATAGAAAGGAAGCCCCAAAAGTACCTTATCATTAGGCACCTCCTCAAGTATCCTTTTGATGCCGTTTTCAACCCAGCCCATCTCTGCAACCGAACCCGCCTCGGGGCTTGATGCCCAATGCTGATCGTAGGCCATGACGGCAATATAGTCCACTATTTCGGATAAGGCTTTTCTGTCATAGCACATGGACCAGTTTTCGCTTGAGGATCTGAAGGTAACATCCATGGAAACCACAAGGCCCTGCTCTTTTAATAAAGGCGTCAGCTCCCTCATAAACTGAGTAAGCATACCCCTGTCCTTAAGGTATATGTTTTCAAAATCAATATTGATTCCATCAAGTTCATAAAGCTCCGCATATATAAGCAGCTGCTGATATATTTTTTCCCGGATATCGGTATTATTAAGAAAACCATTGGTAATATCCGGATCAGATCCGTTTCCCACCAGGCCCCAAACCTTATAACCATTCTTGTGAGCCCATTTAACATATCCGATATCGGCTTTATTTACTACATTTCCCTTCTTATCCGTTATGTTAAACCAGGTAGGAGATACCACGTCGAGCCCGCTTATCCCTTTAAGTTTTGAAGTATCAGGATTCTTATTTCCTACATATTCCCATGTCATGTTTATCTTGCCTTGCTTCGGCTTCCAAGGTGCGCCCACATATGATGGTTTGACCGCTTCCGCCCCCGAAGCTATAATATCAGTCTTGACATGCTTCTTCTCTATATATCCGATAAACCCCTCCCTGCTTCTTACCTTGTACCATTTCCCGTACTCCCCAAAAACTCTGAGTGTTTCTCCTTTATCAATGTTCTTCCTGACAGCAGGGGACCATAGGGAAGGTTTCATTCTTACCAGTCTGTTGTTTTTCTGAGCCACTGCAATCTTTACAGTATTTTTTACATAATCAAGTATAGCCACATTGTTATGTTCAATCCACTGAAGTTCTATCCCAAACATGGAATCAAGCATCTGTATGGGTATATAAGGTTTATTGTTCACGAGTCTTACGGGAATATTAAGGTCAACTGGGCGGGCATTTACCATTGCGGTAAGCTTTCCCGTCTTCATAATAAGCACCTTGTCCCTTGTAGTAAAAACAACCTTGCCTGCTTCTTCATCCCAATGCACATTTGGATCGACAAACTTTTTTATTGTATCAATAGGGAACAGCAGCTGACCGTTTTCCATAATCGGCGAATCTTCATCCTCTGCGATGCCATCTTCAATTACAAGATGCACTTTATCCGGAGTGTATTGAATGGTTGTCCAAAGTTGTGGAAAAATAAGAAGTCCCGCTGCCAATGCAACTGCAAAAGCTGCTGCCATGACAAGTATATATTTTTTCACATGCACGCCCCCCAAAGGTGAATTATTGATACAAAATACCCATTTGTCCCATTATATCACTTTTATGGACGTTTTGCTTCTGCCAAAAGTTGCACCTGTACCCAATATTCGGTTAAATAAAAAAGCGGCAAAGCCGCCTTTTTATTTAATCAATCCTATCTCTCTTCCAACCTTTGCGAAGGCTGCTGCAGCTTCGTCCAAGTCCTCTTTTGTATGAGCGGCTGTAACTATTGTCCTTACCCTTGCCGCGCCTTTGGCAACCGTTGGAAATACTATACTCTGTGCAAATACCCCTTCTTCAAAAAGTCTCCTGCTCAATTCCACGGCTTTTCTGTCATCCCCTGCTATTACAGGTGTAATCGGGGTCTCGCTCTTCCCGGTATTGAAGCCTAACTCATTGAGCTTTTTCTTGAAGTAATTCGCGTTGTCCCACATTTTATCAGTAAGCTCTGTGCTTTCAGACAATATATTGATTGCTTCAATACAAGCCGCTGCCACCGCCGGTGGTGCCGCAGTACTGAAAAGGAATGGTCTTCCCCTGTGGTTCAGCCATTCTATAAGGTTCCTTCTGCCTGCTACATATCCGCCGACAACACCGATAGCCTTTGAAAGGGTTCCTATCTGCACATCGATTCTATCACTCAGTCCGAAATGGTGGGCAGAACCCTGACCGCTGCTTCCAAGCACCCCGCTGGAATGTGCATCGTCAACATAGGTAAGGCAGCCATATTTCTCGGCAAGCTCAACAATTTCCGGGAGCTTTGCTATGTCGCCGTCCATGCTGAAAACTCCGTCTGTGATAATAAGCTTTGTGCTGTAGTTATCCTTTACTTCATTAATAACTCTCTCCAGGTCTTCCATGTCGCTGTGCTTATATCTTACTACGTCGGCTTTGCTGAGCCTGCAGCCATCTATAATGGAAGCATGGTTCAGTTCATCGCTTATTATTACATCACCTTTATCAACTATTCCTGGAATAGCTCCCGCATTAGCCGTAAAACCGGACTGGAATACAATAACAGCCTCCACATGCTTGAACTTTGCCAGCTTTTCTTCCAATTCCTCATGTATGCTCATATTGCCTATAATAGTTCTTACGGCACCGGCTCCCATGCCCCATTTGTCAATGGCTTTCTTGCCTGCCTCCCTGAGCCTCGGGTGATTAGCCAGGCCCAGATAATTATTGGATGAAAGGTTGATTACTTCCTTTCCGTTAATTACACTCCTCGGGCCTGATGGACTTTGCAGCACGGGAAGCTGCCTGTACACACCCTGTTCCTTTAGTTCATCGAGTCTTTTGGTGATAAAATCCAGATCATGCAATCCCATTTAATTTACCTCCTCGCAGGTGTAATACACCGTATTTAATATTATTACTATTTAATGTTTAGTTTCACAGTTAGTTTATCCAGCATATCTTTTGTCATTAATGCCATATCATACTTAGGCTTCCATCCCCATTCCTTCCTTGCGGCGCTGTCGTCCAGGGAGTTGGGCCAGCTGTCTGCAATTGCCTGTCTTACAGGATCAACATCATAAGTCAGCTGAAATTCAGGAATGTATTTCTTTATTTCGGAAGCCAGCATTTCAGGTTCAAAGCTCATTGCAGTTACATTAAATGCATTCCTGTGCTTAAGCTTATCCGGATTTGCCTCCATGAGATCATATATCGCCTTCAGCGCATCAGGCATGTACATCATATCCATATATGTTCCTGCCTTGATAAAGGATGCATATTTCTTATTCTTCAATGCTTCATAGTATATATGTACTGCATAGTCTGTGGTACCGCCGCCCGGCAGAGCCACATAAGAAATTATGCCGGGGAATCTCACTCCTCTTGTATCCACTCCGTATCTTTTGAAATAATAATCGCAAAGTAGTTCTCCCGCAACCTTGGTCACCCCATACATTGTGGACGGTCTCTGTATTGTATCCTGAGGGGTATTGTCCGGCGGAGTGCTGGCTCCGAAAGCTGCTATTGAGCTGGGCGTGAATACCGCTATCCCCAACTCCCGTGCAACTTCAAGAACATTGTAGGTTCCGTTCATATTGATGTCATATGCAGTTTGAGGATCATTTTCAGCATTTGCCGAAAGGATGGCTGCCAGATGGACAATCTGATTTATGCTATATTTTTTACATATCCCTGCTATCTCTTTTGCATCCAATACATTAAGCAGCTCAAAAGGCCCTGCCTCAAAGAAGCTTTCGTCCCCGCGCTTTCTTCTGTTGCTTGCGATTACATTACCACTGCCATATTTCTCCCTAAGGTATGCAGTAAGCTCGGTACCAATCTGTCCCAGGGCTCCGGTAATTAGAATCTTTTTCATGCAAATCCTCCCAACTTATATTATTCAACTATTTGTTGTCGATATTTAAATATTAATAACCAATTAGATTATATCATCTTTATTCTAAATAAAGAATAGTTTTGTGCAAAATTTAAATACATTTATATATGTTTGTATTCAATTCTGATACAAATGTTCTCAATTTTCAGACACTAATGAGTTGGACAGATTACTACCTTTAAATTCAAACAAAGTGCCGCATATACGGCACTTTGTTTCGAACCTGCAATCACTTTATAAATATTCTGCTCATGGGCAAAAATATTATTCGAACAGAAGCTGACTATTCTACATAATTTCTGAGTATACCTATCCCTTGAAGCCTTACCTCTACAATATCACCCTTTGACATGGGACCCACTCCTGAAGGGGTGCCCGTTGCGATCACATCCCCCGGATTTAATGTCATTATCCGGGATACAAAGCTCACTATTTCATGTGCTTTGTTAATGAAATATGATGTATTTGATTTCTGCTTTGTTTCACCGTTCAGCACAAGCTCAATGTCAATGTTGTTATAGTCCGCGTCTGTTACTATAAAAGGCCCTAAGGGCGCAAAGGTATCAAAGGATTTTCCACGGGTCCACTGCCCGTCCTTTTTCTGCAAATCCCTTGCTGTTACGTCATTGAAGCAGGTTGCACCAAGCACATATTTGAATGCTTCCGAAGCATCGACATCTTTCGTTTGCTTTCCAATTACCAAACCAAGTTCAGCTTCATAGTCCACCCTTTTTGATACAGAAGGCCTGATTATTCTGTCCTCGGGTCCGATGACTGCTGTCGATGGTTTAATAAAAATCACCGGTTCCTCCGGCAGTTCATGCTTCATCTCATCAGCATGATCCCTGTAATTGATCCCGACAGCAACTATTTTCGAAGGCTTACACGGAGCAAGCAGTCTGACGTCCGACAGACTGTAAAACTCTTCTGTAACCCTGTAATCGCCGAAAATATCTCCCTCAATTCTATAAACCCTGCTGTCCTCAGCCACACCGTAACTTACCTTTCCTTGAACCTCAAACCTGGCAAATTTCATATTTCAAACCTCCAAATCTTGTTATTTAAAGCCAATAGCGGCTTTTAGCAGTATTTCAGGCAAATCATGTTTTATTCCATTATAGCGTTTGATATCGCTATCGGATATACCTTCAAACAAATTTCTGTATTTGAGAGGAAGATCACTGATCAATACCAGGGCAACGGCTTTCTTTTTCGTCTCCGCGCATACCGTGAATATCGCAGATGCCTCCATTTCAACTGCATCGCAGCCTTTCATCTGCATATATTCAAAGGTATCCTTCCTTTCTCCCAATATGGAATCAGTCGAAAAAATCCTTCCCTCGTGACATTTAATCCCATGCTTGATTATATTTTTATTGGTAATTCCAATAATTCTCCGGGCAGTTTCCTTATCCCCGGACACCAACTCCCCGAAGCAGTCTTTTGTTATATCCCCCCTGTGATAACGTGAAAACCCTTCCCCAATAACAGCCTCAGCGGCCACTACAATATCCCCGATTCTATAACATTGATTTATTGCCCCGGCAGAGCCTGAGAAAATTACATTTTCGCAGTCGGTATAATTTAGAGCCAGAGCACAATCTCCTGTCATGGGAGCGCCTATTCCGCTCCCTATTATCGTTATCCTTTTATTGTTGAATGACAGGGTAACACCCTTATACCAGCCGGCAAATTCCGTCAGTATGTCATCAGCCTTGTCGGTGAAGCCTTCCAGACCCCATATGGGTGTAAGCACTACCGTATCCGCAATATCTTCTATATTACATCCGAAATAGACCCTCACCATTGTCTCTTTTGTGATTTTATCATACATGGAAACCCCTCACTAAATGCAGTTTTATTCACCTATATACCTTACAATATGCACATCATCCTGCAATTCAAAAATCAGAATCCCTTTTGAGTCCTTTGACAGGTAAAAGTCATCCAATTTGGTTTTTGACGTATACTTAACAGTATCCTGAAAATTTTCATCTATTTTTATTATCGAATTATCCTTGCAAAAATACATTATATCCTGCCCTGCGGATATTGAATAGTTCTCCCCGTCAACCCAATGCAGGTACTCTACCTTTTCGAAGGTCCTTGCCTCAAGGGTAGCTGTGTTTACCACGTGCAGATTGCTTTCTTCATAGTTGCCTACTGTAAAGCTCAGCAACTCCCCATTATCAGTAAACCTGAGATTCCCAAGCTCAATCATTGTTCCGTCACTGGCGTCTACATTTGTTTCCAGTCTTTTACTTTTATTGTTTTCCAAATCAACAATATATACTGAGCTGTAATTAAGCTTCATATACCAATCGTCAATGCCCATATCTCCGGCTTTTACACCGGGGAAGGCCAGCCTTCTGCCTATCCCATCCCAGATGATATCCCCAAGAATACATTCATCTCCATCAATTTCAAAAACTTCTTCAAAACTGCCATAAGACATATCATATATATACACCTTTTTACCCGGATAAATACTGTAATCTATTGCATTCAGCCACTCCTTCGATCCATCATCCAGTAAAAAGGCAATTTTGGAACCTTCCGGAGACCATTGGGAGTATGCAGAGTCAAGTTCTCCCTTTTGTGACCCGCTGTAAGTGTCAAATATATATTTATCCTGTACTATCACATTACTTCCATCAGGAGACCAGTTAATCAGGTAATGAAAACCTTCAATGAGGCCATCGCTTTTTATGTTCATAAGCTTGTGTTTTTCTGCGGTTTTAATGTCATAAACAAAGATGCCGTAAATATCATCACCCTCAAGAAGTGATGTAAAGGCAACCTTGCCCGCTTTGGAGGCTATAGAAATATTTATTGCGTCAGCCGACCCAATGTCCTCTGCTATCACTTTCTCTTCGGCAGCCTCGCCAATAAATTTCAGAATGTACTTATAGCCTGCTTCTTCCACTACAATAAACCCTTTGTTCCCTATAGGCTCATAATAAATGTACTTTTCAGCTGCCTCCGATAATATACTGTCCCTGATTTGGGTAGTGCCTATGTCGATATCATAATATTTGAAAAACTCGCCCTCCTCGGCACTGAGAAGCAGATCATCCTCAGTTCTGTGAAAAATATTGACTGTACCGGTAAACTCCTTTACCAGCCGTTCATTATTAATATTTATTTCCCCTTCTGCAGCAGTTCCCCCGGCACCTCTGCCGCAGCCTGCAAGCAGTAAAGCAAAAGCTGCCAGAACTATAAAAATCCTTTTCATTTTCTTACCTCCAGGAAAATAATGATAATAACGTAACATAATTATATCAGAAAAGGCAGCTTACCCCAATAGTATAATGGAAGATCAAAAACAAAAAATCCACTGAATACACGGTTGGGAAATATAATACCCAACCGTGTAATTCCGTGGCAAATTCGTTTGTTCCGTGTCATCCGTCACTTTCCCAAAAGGAATCCCCGGACTTTTCTCGTATCTCGTATCCCGTATCTCGTGACTATTTTATCGGTCTCAGTTTTGCGGTAAAGTGCCTCAGAACCTTTGGTTCATAATCAAATTCCAGACCCTTCAGCTGGTTTACCTTGTTCTTCAAAGATATCAGCGAATCAGCAATATAATCCATATGACTGTTCGTATATACCCTTCTCGGTATTGTCAGCCTCATAAGCTCCAGGGGCGATTCCAGCTGCTCCCCTGTCTCCCCGTCTCTCCCGAGCAGGAAGGATCCAATCTCAACTGCCCTTATGCCTGACTCAATATACAGCGCATTTGTGAGAACCTGAGCAGGGAATTGATAATAAGGAATATGAGGAAGCATCTTTTTTGCATCCACAAATACCGCATGGCCGCCTGTCGGAAACTGGATCGGAACGCCGCCTTCCATGAGCCTGCTGCCAAGGTATTCCACCTGGGATATCCTGTAGTGGAGATAAGCCTCATCTATCCCTTCTCTAAGTCCTATTGCCAATGCCTCCATATCCCTTCCTGAAAGACCGCCGTATGATACAAAGCCCTCATAAGGTATTAATGTGGTCTTTACTGCCGTAAACAGGTCTTCATCTTCTTTTATTCCTATAAGTCCTCCCATATTGACTATGGCGTCTTTTTTTGCGCTCATTGTAAAACCTTCCACATAGGAGAACATTTCTTTGACTATTTCGGCTATGCTCTTGTTTTGATAGCCCTTCTCCCTGCGCTTTATGAAATAGGCGTTCTCAGCATATCTGGCAGCATCTATGAACAGCCTTATTCCATATTTTTTAGCAATAGCGCTGACGCTCTTTATGTTTTCCATGGATACCGGCTGTCCCCCGCAGCTGTTGCAGGTAATTGTGATAATAATGAATGCTATATCATTCCTGTCGTGAGTCTTTATAAAGTCTTCCAGCTTCCCAAGGTCGAAATTTCCCTTCCAATCGTAAGGCTCTGTTGTATTGAAAGCTTTATCGGTCACAAAGTTTAATGGTCTTCCGCCGTTCAGCTCAATATGAGCCATAGTAGTGTCAAAATGCATATTTCCCAGGACATACTGGCCTTTTTTCTTAATAAGGTTTGAAAACAGTACCTTTTCTGCACCTCTGCCCTGATGTACCGGCACAAAATAGGGATAATCAAATAGATCCCGCACCGATTCCTGAAGATTATAGTAATTCCTGCTGCCTGCATAGGATTCGTCCCCAAGCATCATCCCCGACCATTGGTAATCGCTCATTGCGCCCGTACCGCTGTCGGTCAGAAGGTCGATGTATACGTACTCGGCTTTTAAAGCAAAAGGATTATAGCCCGCTTCTATAAGGGCCTTCTCACGCTCTTCCCTGCTGATCATCTTTATTGGCTCCACCATCTTAATCCTGAAAGGTTCGGCTACAGGTTTGTACATTGCAATTCCCCCTTAATTTGATTTTATCATAACATTATCATGCAATATATGTGCCAAATTCGGCCCCTTGCCCGAATCGTTCCAGGTATAGGGCCTGATCGGAAATTCGGTACGATCAGAATAAAAATATGTCTTATAATGATACATACTACTATAAATTATGTATCATTATAAGACATATAAACTCTGCACATGCCATTATCGGCAGTCGGCAAAATATGCGTATACATACCTGTCCATATACCTATTTGCGGCCGTTTTTTTTGCTGATTCCGCATTCCTCCATTTTCCTGTAAAGGGTAGCCCTTGATATTCCCAGAATTTCTGCCGCCTTAATTTTTTGGGGGTATGCGGATAGAGTTCTTTTAAGGAGAATCTTTTCCATTTGCTTTAAGGTAGGCCATTCCTGTCCTTCACAAATATTCAAACCATATTTTACGGCATCTTTATTGAAAAACTCAGGCAAGTCGTTAGCATCTATTATACCGTCTTCATCCATAACGATGCATCTTTCCAATATATTTTCCAGTTCGCGTATATTACCGGGATAATCATGGCTTAAAAGAAGCTTGAGAGCATCAGGAGCAATTTTAGGACATTTAACACCCATACCCCTTGACAGCCTCCCGAGAAAGAACTTTACGAACAAGTGTATATCTTCCTTTCTCTCTCTTAAGGGCGGTATATTGATCTGTATCACGTTAAGGCGATAATACAGGTCTTCTCTGAAGGTTTTTTCCGCAACCATTTTCTCTAATGGTCGATTGGTTGCGGCAATAACTCTTACTTCAAGCTTTATCCTGCTGCCTCCCCCAAGATGCTGTACCGCCTTATCCTGGAGAACTCTGAGGAATTTTACCTGTACAGATAGGGGAAGGTCGCCTATTTCATCCAGAAAAATAGTTCCTCTGTCAGCCTGTTCAAAAAGTCCTGCCCTCCCGCGGCTGCTGGCACCGGTAAAGGCTCCCGGCTCATATCCGAACAACTCGCTTTCCAAAAGGGTTTCGGGTATTGCGCCGCAGTTTACCGCAACAAAGGGCTTCTGACTCCCAAAGCCATTATTATGAATAAATCTGGCAAGAACCTCCTTGCCCGTTCCGCTTTCTCCGGTTATCAATACATTTGAATTTGTAGCTGAGGCCTTCTGAGCCATAAGGAATACCTTTTGAATCAAAGGACTTTTTCCCGTAATGAACTCTTCATTCCCCAAAAGCCCATAAAGCTGCTTTGAAAGATGGCTGATCTGAGCCTCCGCCTGCTTCAGCCTGTTGTTCAGTATATCTATTTCCGTAATATCCATAAATACCGATATGCATCCAATAATCTCCGTGCCGTCATAAAGGGGCACTATGTTGGAAATTACATATTTGCTGCCCACCAGCGTTTTCGTTCTGAGCTTTTCTTTACCGGTTCTTATTACCTCCACCATTGAAGACATCGGTACGACATCCTCTATTTGCTTCCCAAGTATATGTTTGTTGTCAAGTCCGGTAATTCTTTGATTGGCTTCATTTACATAAATTACCCTGTACTCGCTGTCTGCGACTACAACGCCCTCATATATGTGATCCAATACCAGTCTAACCTTGGATATGATCTCTTTAAGTTTGCTCATAAAACTCTCCCCTGTACTGAGTTGTTTCCCTATATACTTTATATAGGCAATAAAGATGCAGTAAATTTCACCGGTACTATGCATATTTTTCTGTATTATTGAATAGTTTGACACGACAATGCCATATCCCTCTTTTATATGCCGGAACAAGATGAATTCTTCCGCCACATATTCGGCCTGCAAACAAAAAAGGATCTGTTGCACAATAGGAGAAAAAAGAGGTATCGCCAGCTACTTATCCGGTAGTTTTGCGACACCCCCCTGCTACATTCTCTGTCCGATATTCTTTATCAGCGGCTTATAAAGCACTCCAACTATAACCAGGGTAATTGCAAGCTCAGGCAGAAGATAGGAACCGTTGTACACTATTGAATAATGCAGCGGATTCATTCCTTCGGGAGCATAGGATGCCCACACAACCACTCCTGATATTATATGGCATATGAACCTTCCAAATATGCCAAGGCATGTACCCAGGAAAATGCCCTTTGCATCGGTTCGGAATATCCCCGCCAGCCCAAGCAGTCCAAAAGCGACAACATAATCAAATAATATAGATATTATGTGGTAAGAATAAATTGCACCGCCCAATAAAAACTGCAATATTCCATAGGCAGTACCTGCAAGCAGCCCATATTTCGCCCCCCACCTCAAGGAAAACACAATAATAGGAATCATACTTCCCGCTGTAACAGATCCCCCGTAAGGAGCCTCGAATATTTTAACATAGCTGAGTATTTGGGCAGCCGCAATCATAATTCCTGCTTCTGTAAGCATTTTTGTTGATGTCCTTTTCATACTACTACCTCCATTTTCTTAATCTATAGGTCCTGCTTTACCACCCCTTTACATTATTGCCCGTAAAACAGATATTCACACTGCCAATACGTCATTTTACAATTAGTGCCGAATGCCTGCCTTGATTGCCAAAGCCCCGGCTGCTCTGCCCATACTGCATAATGCGGCTGTATTTCTGCAAATAAAAAGGCCGCAGACAAAAGCCACGGTCAGATTGTTTGTTAATCACAACCGCTTCCCTCCGTTAGAATTAACCAGACAGGTTCAAAGGGTCAACACAATACGCTTTCAAAGCGCAAGGTGCTTTCTCAGCTCAAAGCTCCCCCAGCGGCAATATTCAGTTAATTACCCATGCATGATTTACTCTGTTGTCACCATTATAATAGCCCCATTTTTTTTATATGTCAATAATTATTAGAGGCTTTTACGACACCCGTAGACTAAATAAAAGTTTACAATATATTATATTGTGGCTTATAATGGTTTTAACGCTATTGGAATATGCAGCCCCATAAAAGGCTTTTGGAGGTATTATAAATGAATATCAAAAATGAAGAATCAAAAGTAATAGCAGCATTTGTCGCTGTCTGCATAATATGGGGGTCTACATATCTTGCAATAAGAATCGGTGTCAGCGCTTTTCCCCCGGAGCTTTTTGCCGGAATAAGGTTTCTTATAGCAGGTGCACTGCTGCTGCTTTATTCCCGCATCAAGGGTTTGGAATTCCCCGCCAATCTTACAAGTGTCAGGGACCAGTCCATAGTAGGGTTGTTTCTTTTATTTGGAGGCAACGGCCTTGTTGTCTGGGCGGAACAATGGGTTCGTTCCGGAATTGCATCATTACTGCTTGCCACTATACCCCTGTTTATGGCTGTAATAGAGCTTCTCCTTCCGGGAAGGCCAAGAATTGATTTTAAGGGATGGCTTGGCTTGCTCATTGGCTTTTCGGGGGTTGCAATGCTGGTGCTTTCGGACTCAGGTGAGGGGAGTGTGGATATTAAAGGTGCCATGCTTCTTCTGACTGCAGCTGCATTGTGGGCTACCGGCTCAGTTTATTCAAAAAGCTTCAAACCGACAGGTTCAATGTTTGTCAATATCGGTATTCAGATGCTGGCCGGCGGAACTGCTCTCACAACTCTTGGGATATTAATGGGAGAGCTTCCCAGAGTAAGTTTCTCAATAAAAGGAATCGGCGCATTGCTTTACCTGATTTTTATCGGCTCCTTAGTGGGTTATTCATCATATATATATATACTGCAAAAATGGCCTGCTGCAAAAGCAGGAACATATGCATATGTGAATCCCCTTGTTGCCGTGCTTCTCGGCACCTTGGTATTGGGTGAACCTTTTAGTCTTACGGTAGTGATTTCAACGGCGGTAATCCTGACTGGCGTATTGCTGGTACAGCTTTCAAAAACAAAAAGTGCAGCAAAAACAGATAATAACTTAAAAGGAGATTCCTCAATGTAGGAATCTCTTTTTACTTCAGCATGTATCTCTTCAGCTTTGATGCAATCAGGTCCCCCGTATCCGTCCTGAACTCAGATTGCACCATACCTATTCCCTTTTTATAATAATACATCATATTGGAAGTCTGGTCCTTGAAGGTGACTTTAACCGCTATACAACCTTTGAATTCTCCGGCAGGTACAGTCACATCAGCTTCCGTATCTGCAATCTCATAATGGTTTTCCTCGCTTATCCAGAAGTTCCCTTTCTCCAACGGTGTTTGCAGCAGTATTATGTTTATATTTCCGGGCTCGCCCAATATATTAATTTTATCATATGCCTCTTCCGACCTATAGGTATTTACTATACTGTCCTTTCTCTCCTCTATTACATTAGCCGTAACCGTGCCTCCGTTATCGATTGCAAGCTGATGTTTATTCCCTGAGTCGAATAAAACCTCTTGCACATAAGAAGCATACTCCATTCCTTCCCCTTCATATTCCCATACATTGCCCGCCTTCATAGGATAAAAGCCAATCAGTGATTCTTCATCCGGTGCAGGTGCTTGGGATTCCGTATTCTCCGGCGCCGGGTTAGTCTGAGGTATAGGTTTATTCGCAGCAGGGTTATTCGCTTTCGAGGCACAGGATGCCAGCCCGGCAGCAACACATATTACACATGCTATAACAAGGATCATATACAGTATATTTTTATAGTAACCTTTCAACTATTCCACTCCATTCCATAGCATTTAGCTTAAGTAAAGATGACAAAACAATATTTTTATAACAATGGCATTCAAAAGGATGTGATATCATTAATATATCATATATAGTATTGCATATTTTATCAAAACAATTCAATAAATAGATATTGCATGTTTTATCATATATATTGTAAAATGGTGTGTATCGGGCTTACTTTTTTGTTATAATAATGTTAGGATAAGCAATGAATTGTTTTCAGCCAAAATCATAACAGAGGAGGTACGTTAATGGATAAAGCTAAGAAAAATTCATTAATCTGGGGTGGAGTCCTTCTCATTGAAGCAATTATACTCAGGCTTGCCAAAAGGTCTGAGATATGGTTTTACATTACACTGCCCATAATTGCAGGTTTCATACTCACTGAGTTTATTATCCCCATGCCCGAAAAAAACAGAAGAAATCTCCAGTAATGATTAATTAATACAGAAGCGGCTTTATTAATATAGTCAGGTATTTGTAACGCTTAGGCCTGCTTCTCACAGGCCCTCTTAAATATGCTACTGTGGCTCAGCCGGTAGAGCAGCTGATTCGTAATCAGCAGGTCGGGGGTTCAAGTCCCCCCAGTAGCTCCAGTGAAATGAAATCCTTAGAATTGTAGTAGTTCTAAGGATTTTTTTTCTGATTACCTTTTGATTGTAGAAATTTCATTTTTGAATGGTATTTAGAAGGTTATTGGTTCGTTAGATGTAACTCTGATGTTTTCATGACTATTTCAAGTCATCGAATGTTGCAGCCAATAATTCATCGAGTTTCCCTTCCTTGACAGCAGGTCTGGTATCGACGCTCTTGAAATGCTTACGACTGATTCTGTTTTCAGTATCAAAACTGAAAATATAGTTCGTCGCAATGTGATAGATAATATCGCTGGGTGCAAGCCCATACAGTTGCTTTTCGAGGATGTGCTTTAATCGCTCGTCGTTATCAGGTATCTTCTCTTTCATTACCGGGTTATTGAACAAGCGTTTTACCAATTCTGTGATGTAAAGTCCGGACTTCATGAATAAATCAATAAAGGTCTTGTGCGGATCTTCAAATATATGCGGATCTTCATCCTCTAGTTTTTGTACCATCATTTTCACCACTTGTTTCGGCGTGTAAATCTGATTGGTCTCCTGCGGAGGAATGTAGTTGAAAACATCCTCTTCATGGGATTCATCAAAATAATCTGCGAGCCTTTCTCGTATATTCAAGAATTCCTGTATCGCCTCATCGAAAACTATTTCGTTGAACAATCCTCCGTTAAAATATTTCTCTTCACCGGTCTTTTCGTCGATATATGACCCGCCGTCCCGCAAGAATCTGAACTGCTCCTCCGTAATTCCGGTCACTTCAAGAAATACTTCTTCAGGGGTATAGTTGTCGAAGTTGCTGAGCTTTGTATCCCGCTCTCCATATGCCATCAGAAAACTCGGAATTGTCCTTGCAAATCCGCGAAGATGGCCTCGGACTTCTTCTTCCTTAGAATTCTTATTTTTCTCTGCCTTGATCCTTGCTTGCTCTTCGACCTGAACAGTCTTCTGCTCCTCAATCGTTTCTTTAATCGTCTCATTAAGGTTCTTGGTAAACTCAGCCTGCAATCTATCGAATTCCGCTTGCTGTTTAGCCTCTATCTCTTTAATGGCTGTCTCGAACTCATCTTCTCCGAGCGATTCTTCTGCTATCTTGATTTCATCTGCGGCCTTCTGCTTGACCTCGAATTGTTTTCTGTAATTATCGTTCTCGACCTTTTTTACCTTTTCGGTAATAATCTCCTTGAGCTGTTTTTCGATCTTGTCCGCCTGCGCATTTGTCAGCTCAAAGCCGGTCTTGACCGTGTCCACAATAATTGGCTTTACCAAGTCCATAGCAACATCGACGATCTTAGCGGTAACATCTTTGGGGACGTGTACTTCCGATGAGACTTCGCCGACGGCTGTTTCTACAGCATTTGTCATGGCGGAGACATCATACACCTTGTCTCCAAATAACTCGTTCTTCTTGCTGATAATGGTTTCTGTTGGAACGACCACGTTGCCGTCTTCATCCACTTCGATACCCGATATATCCACGGTGGCAGCAGACGTGTCTTTCCTGCCTTGCTTTTCGACCGGAAGCTCGCTTAAGATACCGTCGACGATCTCTTTTGGTAAAGCGAAAATCCCAGAGATATTGGCAAACAGCAAGTTGCTCATAAAGCCACGTTTGACTACCTCTGTCGCTAATATGGTTCTTGGGATTGTGAGTACCTGCGTTGCGTCGAGTGACACCATAGTGCCGTGCTCATCTTCACCGATGACAGGAAAGAAATTAAGCAGTCGTTTGATATTCTCCGGACGATCCTTGTCGCTCACGCTGCCGTCGCCAAGTAGTTTGTTGGCAAAATCATCGAACATCACCAGTGTTCGGTCGGGCGCAAAGTCGAATATGTAGGCGTTTTCTTTTTTATAGTATTTACCGTTTTTCTCGTAGTGATAAGGATTTTGCGAACGGAATGCTGCTTGCATATATAGAGCGGGGCTGGAAATATTGCTCAGCATCATCACCGCTGTCCATTCGGGTATGGTCACTCCGGTGGTCAGCTGCCCGACACTTATCGTGATTGTGTACTCATTTTCTGCGATGGCCTTCCGCACCTTATTATAACTCTTTTCATTTGAAATGAAGTCTTCTGCTTCTTCGTTCAAATCCTTGCCATCTCCGGCAGCAATTATTATTTTGTGGTGCATAAACACCGCATCATCACTGAGCAGCTTTGCCAGAGCCTTTGCGCTGGCAACTCTGTCGAGAAGCCAGAACGTGTGCTTCAGCTCCTTTCGCAGGGCAGGAGTCGAGAATGGATACTTTTCGTTTTTCGTCAATCTCTCCAACCACTTCTTTACGTCCTTCTCGTGCTTGAAAGTTGTCTTACCTTCTTCTACAGAGAAAAATTCATTGAGATCAAATGCAAAATCATAAGTGGTTTCCCCTATGGTCTGCCCTTCAATGAGCTTCTCCTCAATCATCGCTGAGAGCTGGAAAGTGAACATGTTGAGCTGAGGCAATGGCTCATATGGATTGCCTCCCTTATCGTAGTCCCAGTTTTTCTTTTTTTCTTGTTCGTCGGCATATGACCAGTTGTATATTTGCTGCGCGCTGAATTTGCTATTTGCGATGGCCTTAAAGGGAGTACCGGACATATGCAGCGTGAATTTCCGTATTATTCTTGAGAACGCCCAATCGGTCTTTGATGTATCCACCCCTTCATGCGCCTCATCAACGACGAGCAGATCCCACTTGGTTCCGGCTACCCACTCGAGCTTTTCAATGCCGCCACCAAAAAAAACCGATCCCTTCAAATCCTGCAAACTCACAAAAGCTATTTGCTTGAGGTCGCTGCGATCCACATCGCTAAAATTCAATATAATCTTTAGATACTCTTCTCGTGATAATGCGCCTGAATCCTTGAGGGAATCGGTTTCGGATACAAAGAACATATAAGGTTCTTGCCATTTGATGAATTTTACAAAATCGTCATACCAAGAATTTGCAATCGCCGGACGATTGGTGACTATCAGGACATGTCTGAAACTGCCCTTGCGGACGAAATCATAAGTCGCAAGGGTCTTTCCAAAACGCGGCTTTGCATTCCAAAGAAAGTCCGCCGGCTCCTTCCCTGATTTCATATATGCAAGTGTACGCAGAACAGCATCGGCTTGTTCCTCCCGGAGCTGGTACTGTGTCCCTTGGGCGGGAGAATGTATCTGACTGTAATCTTTGAATACGAATTTCCTAAACAGTTCTTCAGCCTGCTTCTCTTTTCCCTCGCCTAAATAAAACCACTCAGACCGCCTCCCTGAGTGCTGAAATTTGCCCCGTTCAATACCGCATTGCGTCAAGTACCAATGGAAGTCATCATCGGTAAAATACTCGCCGCCGTCATATCTTGCATCGTGTGACCAGAGCAATTCATACTTTGTATCCGAGGTATGTGTCTGCTCCTTAATGCGCGTCTCAGCATCGCGATCTGTATAGCCGATTTTTACCCAGCCCTTTTTTGACGCATCATTCGGAGTAATGTATGCATAGATAGTAGGACTCGCCTGATTTATGGTTTTAATTGTCGTGCTTGCCATTACTCCATCTCCTTTACATGTGATTCGATGAACTCAATCTCAGATTCATCAAGTCCATATTTTTTATATAGTTGCTGATCTATCTTGTGGACTGGCTGTGTCCAATCAATGTCGGATGAAGAGGTGAAGTCTTGTAGAGGGACATATTGCCACTTTTCAGAAGTATTGTGCTGTGTAACTTTTAAGACTCCCAGCAGCGCACGGGCAAACTTGGAACGAATATATTTCAATACCGCATTTGCTTCTTCTTCAGTATCGAATGATCCAACTGTTAAAAACGTTTGCGTGGTTCCTACAAAAGGAGTTCCTAATAACGGCGTACTTATCATTCTTGCAGCAACATCGCATAGTGTTCCCGAAGCACCATTTGAAGTGCCAACGAAAGCTTTATATTTTGGTAGACTTATATGATTTGATATGTATTCGCTACGCACCCATTTATATACACGCTTGTTATTTTGCAGGCCTAATACTTTGATATATGTATTTTTATCATCTGGCTTTTTATCAAAAAAGATAAAAGCCAATCTGTCAAAAGCATTAGATGTGACATCATATTTATGTCCCTTGCTCAATAAGCCTTCAGCATTTGGATAATCTTCGTGTAATTTATCGGTGTACTGATAGATGTTTTGCCCGAAAACGATGTTGCTAAAACTTTCGCTGTTCGTTTTAACTACCTTTTTCAGAATTTCATTTAACTCCAGAAAAGCAGTGAATGTCCCAATCGATCCAAAGTTCATTTCGGAATCACGATAGGTAACGACGACCCCGCCAATAATATTGGTATTCCCAAACACTTTAGAACTATCTTGCTCAAAAAACTCGACTTTCAAATGCTCGTCTTCAAGCATTTTTCGATTCCATGTTTTTGGTGTTTTGCCTGCATTGAATAAGAAACGTGCCGGCGTAATGAAGCTGACTCTTTCTGCGATCTTATAAGCTTCATCCATAAATAAATTGTAAATGGGTTTATCGCTTGTTCCCTTCACTTCCTCTTGATATGGAGGGTTGCCTATCACAACATCAAATTTAAATTTCTCAGCCATTCTCTTTTTCTTCCCTCCAGACCTGATAAATGTCCACAATCGCATATTGTTGAGGGTGCGGAGCATCTTCTTTGTCATCATCAATTACCGTAAAAAGATCGAGTTGTTCCACCGTTTCAAACAGGCTTAGCTGTATGCAGTTGCTTTCATATTTATTATCTGTGAATAACGATGAGTACGTAAAAGATGTGCGCTGCACCTTATGCGGCTCATCAGGAATCCGCTCCCAATGACTGAAGTTTATTTCCTCTCCAAGCAGGTTCTTGCGTGTAAGTGTATTACCCTGCACAACATTCGCCCAGATGATCGTCCGGGCTGATTTATATAGATTTGACTGTTCAGACAACTGAGTATTGTGTACGGTTTCGTAGTAATTTAAGAATAGCTCGAGCATGTTTTGTCTGGCTACTGCCAAATTATCTTCCAAAAATTCGATGCCGTAGATGCTTGATAATGCCCAAAGCGCATACCAACCCCATGCATCTTTACTGTAATTGTCCGTTACAAATCGCAGTTTCATGTCTTCGATAGCGAGCAAGAAGGCACCCTCGCCGGCACTCGGTTCGAGAAAAGTCGCAAATACGTCTTCGGCCTTTTCCTTGATCCCCGGAATGGCAATCATCTTATCAATCACCCATTGCGGCGTAAAGACTTCACCGTGCTTTTGAACACGATGCTTTGATTTCATCAACACAGGGTTCTTTTCATTCAGCAAATTATCCACGGGCTGGCTATTTATGACAGTGACATCTTCGGAAGCAGGAAGATCAATCTCACTGTTATCTATAAGCGGCCTAAAATCTCTCGTGGAAATTTCGGCATTTTCTATTTTGTTAAACTTAATCACGGCGTATTGAACTCCTTCCTCAGTCTTTTAACTTTTCGTTCAACTCAATTTGCAGCTTTTGTCTATCGTTTATCCCGGCAGAATTACTCGCTATCTTGTTTTGCGTCGAGTTGAGCATTTGGAACAAGCTCCATAATATCGCCAATGTCAACCCTGAGAATGGTGCATACTTTTATCAGGACGTCCATGCTGACATTTTCGTGATTTGACAGTTTGGCAATAGTGGTCGAACTCAACCCAGTCGCCAACTGCAAATCTTTCTTCTTCATATCTCTATCGATAAGCAGCTTCCATAATTTTTTGTAACTTACTTTCATATGCGCCACCTGTTTCATAAGTTTTAACTAATTATACCAAAGCCCCCATGTGTTTTACAACACTATTTACGCAATTATAAAGATTCAGTTTGTGATTATATAAAAAACAAATGCGTTTATAGAAATAAGTATAGCTATCTCCGGGAAGCCGTGGTAGTGTTATATGTGTGAGGGAATAATGACATGGCAATTCTTTTTAAAAAATGCAGACAGTGTCTGCATTTTTTAAAAAGGAGGCAAACCCGTGCTGAAGCAAACATTTCCAGAAATTGAATTTGTGCAAGTGCCGTCTGCAGAATTGAAATGTTTAGGAGAAAATAGCATGAATTCAGAAATACATATACGCCTGTTAGAAGTGGCCAAGCTTGCTGATGCCATTATCAAAATTGAAGGAGTATCGATATCGGATTATGCAAGAAATCTTTATGCACAATGGGTGAGTTGAGAGATTACCGGCAAAGAGATGAAAGGATATTGAGATTATCAAGGCGGTTAATACGCTTGGATACCACATTTTTTGAATTGCCTCGAATTCGAGGCAATAACAAATTTGTTATTGCAACTTAATAACGAATATGTTATTATAATATTACAGCAGAGGGGAACACTAAAGAATGTTCGAAGTTGAATTTTTGAAGACCAAAGCGGCAACAACCTATTAAGGACTTCATTGTAGACTTGCAGGCAAAAGGACAAACAAGCAAAAATGACCGTATCCGCAGCGAAAAGATTTTGACATACATCAGAGTGCTGCAGGAATACGGAACAAGGGCGAGCGAACCCTATGTCAAGCATATCGAAGATGATATCTGGGAGCTGCGCCCGCTGGATGACAGGATATTCTTCTTCTATTTCAAAGATAACACTTTTATATTGCTACATCATTTCCTGAAAAAGACGAAGAAGACTCCACGCAGAGAGATTGAACAGGCAAAAAGAAATCAAACCGACCACCTTGAAAGGAGCAAATAGGTATGGGAACTAATTTTAATAAGCTCTGGAACGACCCCAAATTCATTGACCCGACGCAGAAAGCCAAGATTGATTTTGAGGTAGCGCTGATTGGGAAGCTGATTGAAGCCAGAGAATCAAAAGGATTATCGCAAAAGGAGCTTGCTGACCTTGCGGGCTTGAAGCAGCCTGCCATCGCCCGTTTGGAAAGCATGAAAGCGACGCCGCAGATAGATACTTTGTTTAGGATTTTGCAGCCGCTGGGATATACGTTGGCTGTCGTCCCCTCTGAACAGCCTCAAAAGTAAGATAAATCTGCAGGCGCTACTTGCAGATTTGCTTTTATCGTTTTCTGACCTCAGCAAAACTATATTTATACTACCTTACGAACAACCACCGGTCGCCGGTTCAAATCCGGCCAGTAGCTCCAAGGCAGATAAACTCCTTAGAATCATAATGGTCCTAAGGAGATTTTGTTTCTTGTAGTCTGCGTAAGGGCAGATATCCCCGATAGCAGCAAGAGCCGGCAGTGGACATCCATTATAAATATATCGGATATGTGGAGATGAAGGGGATGTTCGGACTATCGATGGTCATGGCAATGGCGAAGGATTTGGAGATTGATGATGCCCTGATAGCCGAAGCCAAAGAGATGACGAAAGAGCTCGCTGGATCTCTAATATTTTTAAGCATTTTACGCTGTTTTGTGGTATAATATTGTAAAAGGAGTTGATTGTATGTCTCCAGAATTGCATGCCCGGCGGCTGGCAGCAGTAAAGCTCGCCAACGCTGTGAATAAAATAGAAGGTGTCCCTGTCTCGACTCAAGCAAAAAAGCTCTCGGCCAAGTGGGTGCGAGGTGAGATTTCAGGCGAGGAAATGAAAGCTCTGCTTATTGCAAAGCATAAGCAGAGTTGAGGAATTGCTTATGAATGATCCGTATCTTTATGAAAAAAGCTCTGTCCTGCACAATTTATTAAATATTTACAACAGCAAAGATCTGGATGTTGCCGAGGCGGAACTCTCGCAAGCCAGCATGATGTTGCTGTATGAGCAAGGATTTAATGACTTTTCTACACAGGGAATAAAGACAATTCATAAGGTTCTGTTTGAGGATGTGTACGATTGGGCAGGTGAATTCCGCGTTATAAACATCCAAAAGCGAGAACCTTTATTAGCTGGAATAAGTGTTTGGTATGCTGATTCCGACAATATCAAAAAGGACTTGGACTCGGCATGGAAAGCAATTAATAAAGTACAATGGGAAAGTCTTACCCGTGAAGAGTTTGCCGCACAGATTACCAGGCTGTTCCCTCCGCTCTGGCAGGCTCATCCCTTCCGTGAGGGGAACACACGAACCATCGTAATGCTGATGACTTTCTTCGTTGAGCATTACGATTATTACTTTGATAAAGAGCTTCTGGCTGCCAGCGCCGGATATGTCCGCAATGCTTTCGTGATGGCCAGCCTCGGGCAATATGCCGAATATGAGCATCTTGAAAAAATCCTTCTTGACGCCATCTGCACTGAGCCAATCAAATACACGGACGATTTGGATCAGGAGGAATCAATTCCTCAAGGTGAAAAATATCAAAAGTATAAGACGGACTACAAGCCTGTCGCACATGAATATCGTGCAGACGATGAAGAAAATAAAGAGTAATTCTTACTACCTTACGAACAACAAAATCCCAAGCTAAGCATCCCTTCGCGTTTTTTTCGAATATACTGCAAATACAACCCCGCCAATAATCACAAAAGTCACTGCAAACATAATCCAACCTGTTTTGAACTCAGAAGCGCTACCCCATCTGCCTGTTGTTCCTATCTCCCGGGCTATTTCTCTTAGCTCAAAGTTTGACATATCTGCAAACTTTTTATAAAGTCCCCCTTTGCCCGGCTCTTTTGATACTGATGCGATAAATGCTCTTGAAATCTCCGGTTTCACATTCATCCATTCCGGTCCGAACTTATCTGCCAGAATCTTTATAGTAATTTCATCAGCCATCTTATCCAAATTGTCGGGGTCGATGCCCGATATAATTTCTCCCCAGTCCCATTCGGTCAAAGACTCTTCTCTGCTTTTACCTGCTGCATTGTCATTATGAAGCTTAGCCCTATATTCGGAATCCTTTAAGTATAATGTAATATTCTGCGGAGAATCGGCCTGTAGCTTGTCTATGACGGATTTATCATATAGATTTATTGTAAAACCACCCTCGGGAACCCTTATACCCAGTTTGAAAACAAGGCTGCCCAAGCGAGCCGCAAGTGTTTTTCTGAAATCCTGCTCATTGATATCAAAGCACCTATCGTAATAGCAAATTGTGAAGAGTTTATCATTTTTTAGAATCCAGGAGGTAAAGACGTCACCGTCATAAAAATAACAGCTCTCTCCAATCCTTTCGGGTCTTAGGGCCATCCCGACTTCGGTGTTTCCATAATAGTCATTTATTTCCAGCCTCCATATCAAGTCTCTGTACGGCTCCGGCAACTTCCCCTTAACCCTGTAATTAAAATTCTTATAGCCAAAAATGTTGATTTCATTGTCATCCAATATGCTGTCCATAGTTAAAGGGTCGGTGTAGACATTGCTGGAGAAAAATATCATATCCCCGGCCTCGTCATGGAAGTCGGCGCTCAGTTGAAATTCTTTATCATTTAGTTTTTTGATTGTCTGATTGTTAATCTCAACCTTATGATCCTTCGGATAACTTATCCCTTCTGCCTCTAACCTGTCTGGATAAAAGATTTCCGCCCATTCCATTATATTTGGGTTATTCAGATGTGCTATCTCTTCTTTTAAGATTTTAATGAATCCGTCTATATTCCCCCGTCTCCGATAATAGTTAAGAAGGCATAAGTACAAGTCTTCCCCATAGACACCTTCATCAAGCAAAGATCTGGCCTGGCGGAATGATTCTTCCTCATTGCCGTCAATAAAATGCGTCCTGGCTTGTTCAATTTTTATTCCGATGTTATTTATATATTCTTCATTTTGTCCGTAAAGCATCTCATATATGGACCAGTATCCGGGCATTGCCAAAATAACATTCTCTTTGGGCTCGAAATTCTTCATTTCCCATATGACTTTATTTTTATCCACTTTGTAACCTTTGGGCTCCGTATATTCTTCATACATATTTGATGGTGATATATCCATCAGTTCAAAGGTTATCACGGCTTTGCCGATGGTCCCTTTCCAAGGAGCGCCGGTTTCTAATATATAACCCGTCCGGCGTTCCCAAGGGGCACTGTAATTCTGAATTTTATAGGTATTTATTATTTTTCGCTCCTGTCCCGCTTCAAAATGTACATCCCAGGTATACCACTCTGCAATGCCGCCTGGCTGGGCATTCTTTGAGGATGATTTTTCGAGCTTTGCCCTCTTTTCCAGTCCCTCATCATAGGCCTTAAAATTTCTGAGTCTGGTTGTTTCATCTATTTCCGGCACTTCCCCCTCTGCCCCGAACATGGAGGCAGGAAAACCCATAAGCACATTCTGTGCATCCCCGGAGTCGTTCTTGAAAATAAATTCACACCTGACTTTCGACCATCCGCCGTAAACTTCTATATCTACCTTCTCCTCCGCCATCCTCACATTGTTGTTATCTATTGGCTGCACGGTTCCCCCGAATCTAAAAAGAGAACTGCTGTCTGCGTTAATCTCCGCGGCGGCAACCAATAAGAACACAGTAACAATTACAGGTAACAGAATTTTTTTATTCAAAACCTCACCTCCCGTTCAAAATGATGGCCATCATCCGTCTATTTCGATTATACCAAATATCAATCTGCCGGTTATGCCCTGTTAGAATAGACGAAAAAAATGGGAAACAGTTCCATTGATATGCAAGCACGATAGATGAACAGTTAAAATAATACTATTGTATAATAATAAATAACTGGTCAAACGTCATATCGAATATCCTAATTTTATAATAGCAGGAAATATCATGCAGGCTTCCCTTTGATTCGGTAAACTGAAGAAAACGAATACAGGGAGGAATAATACATGCTGACAATACAAACCCATACCATGGAGCTTGCCGGAACTAATTATGAAATAGGATATCAACTGGGAAGAATAACCGAAAAGATTCCGCCGCTTAGAAAAACTCACACCTCCAGTATAGAAGGCTTTGGTCCCCAGCAGGCTGATGAAGCGGCAAAACTGTTTGACAGATGGTGTCCGGGCCTTACTGAAGAGCTTTGCGGTTTTGCGGATGCATTGGAGGTTAAGCAGGAACAGATTTTTTACTATGGAATGACCTACCTGATGCCCAGATGCAGTCAGATTGCGCTGCTGCCAAGCCTTACTGCAGAAGGCAAGACATTGCTAGCCCGAAGTTATGAAATCAGTCATGAGATTGAGGATTTTTGCCTGACAAGAACCTCTGTTAAAGGCAAATATACCCATATGAGTACCAGCGTACTTCAATTTGGACGGGATGATGGCTTCAATGAGCACGGACTCTGTGTCACCATGAGTTCCTGCGGTTTCCCCATAGGTGCGCTGCCCTATATGCGGGCGCCAAAGCTCAAGGGGCTTCAATTCTGGGCAGTTATACGGGCGCTGCTGGAAAACTGCAAGGATGTGGATGAGGCTCTTGTATACCTGAAAGGTATGCCGATAGCTTATAATATCAATATGATACTTGCAGACAAAGCAGGAAATGCCGCTCTTGTTGAGACCCTGGACGGGCACACTGCCTCCAAACGAATCGGCCCCGGGTCACAGGAGCAAATGCTGTATGCCACCAATCATCCCATTTTTCCGGAGCTTGCGGCATTAGAACCCAAGGCAATGGCTAACTCAATCAGAAGGTATGAGTATATTAGAGAGGGATTATCTGATAAGAGAAACGTTACTAAGGAAGAACTCAGGGAAATGCTCTTATCAAGGTATCCGGAGGGACTTTGCTGCCACTATTTCGAGGAGTATTTCGGCACTACCAAAAGCATGGTTATTTCACCATCAGATGGAACTATTGACCTTTGCTGGGGCGGACTTGCGGAAAACGGATGGCATACCTATAATATAGTCCATCCGCTGGCAAATATGACAAACACAATAAAAATAAATTTGGAAAAGGCGATACCCGGGTTTTTTGATTGGAAGCCGCTGATTTAGAAACAAAAGGGGGAATTGTCATGGATTACAGGAAATCCCTGGAACAGGCGATAGTATATATTGAAAATAATTTAAACGGAGATATAAAAGTTGAGGATATTGCAAAGGCTGCCGGGTATTCTTATTACCATCTGAACCGGCAGTTTGCAGCCATCCTGGGTGAAAGTGTCGGCAGCTATTTCAAAAAGCGCCGTTTGGCCAATGCCTCCAAAAGTCTTATCTATACCGATCAAAAGATTATTGATATCGCTATGGAAAATGGGTTTGATTCCCCGGAAGCGTTTAGTCGGGCATTCAAAGCAGTATACAAAGTCAGCCCGCAGGTCTATCGGCGAAACCGACTGGACACTCTCATCGGGAGTAAGGAGCCCCTTGGAACCGGAATGTTGGATCATCTTATCCGCAATGTAACAGTGCATCCTAAAGTTGTTGAACTGCCGGTAATCAAGGTTGCCGGGCTTCGTGGTGAGACCACGTTGCGGAATAACCGTCTTCGGGAGCTATGGGACCGTGCTAATTCCCTTTATACCCAAATTCCCAACCGGATCCCGGGGGGCCGGGCCTTCGGCATCTGCGAAGCCTGTATGGAAAATACCCTTTATTCTATGAATGACGATGTCCTTTTTACCGAAGTGGCAGGAACCGAGGTGTCCTCCTTTGACGGGCTATCCGAACCTTTTGTGCGCAAGGTTATTCCCGGAGGACGCTATGCGGTATTCACCCATCGAGGTACTCTGCGGAAGCTGCCCCAGACCTTCGATTATATATGGGGGACCTGGTTTTTGGCTACAGGGGAAGAAATGGACTATCGGGAGGACTTCGAGTTATATAATGAACGCTTTTTAGGATATGATCACCCTGACTCCGAAATGGATATTTATATCCCGATAAAATAATAAAGCAGGGACAAGGTAATAAGCACCTTTCATCGATATAATAACAATAAGTTGCAAAAAATGTAATATTTTGATATAACTACTATTAATAGCGTAGCAATATGATAAATTTATAAAACAGTAGATGTAGATTTAAACTTTCAGTTT
>ERZ795049.989-NODE-989-length-40116-cov-10.301465_pt1 | contig 40116 bp, 28 predicted proteins | sample MGYA00375133_ERZ795049 | MGnify/ENA primary metagenome ERZ795049 (study PRJEB30178, sample SAMN05720147) | activated sludge metagenome | isolation source: anaerobic digester from wastewater treatment plant | place: Japan | collected 2015-04-20 ... | reverse complement strand
CAGTTTATTTCACCACTATTTTGTGCGCTTCCGTGCCTACAACAGCGGTGTATATTCCGCTGGGCAAGGATTGTAATGTAGTGGTTTCCTGTGCCTTGCTTTGATGTATGCAACGTCCTGCCATGTCAAACAGACGTATGTCGGTGCCGGGTTCAACACCCGAAATTGTCAGTTTGCCATTGTTTTGCGTGAACTGCACAGCATTATCCGTAGTGTTTAAAACGCCTGTGGTGCCGTCAGCTTTGCGGTTGATAATCAGTTCGAAACGGCTGTTGGCGTAGCCGGTGTTCGCGTTGAACGTGTAGTCGTTGAGGAGTAAATCCGTATCTATACCGAGCGGTTTATCGCGCAGTATAACGCTGATAGCGGGCACTTCTTTGTTACTTAATGAGAAGGTGTACGTTTCTGCTTGTCCTACATAGATGCCTACTCGCAATGTTGTTTGTGTGGCTTTTGCTATATGGTTGAACGCCATTTTTTTGTTAGATGCGCCACACGTATAAAGTTGCGGGTATTTTTTACCCCACGAACCCATCATCAATAGGTCTTTGTTCTGCTCATACAGGTTGAGGCTACCGTCGTTAGCCATGATAATGCCCGTCTTTTCACTGTAGGTGGGGCTGGTCATTACCAATTCGTAGTATTCTTCATCGCCCATGGCTTTTGGTTGCAATAGTGGTGCAGGTGATTGTGCAGATGCCTGTTTGGTGAAGTTTTCTTCACCGGAGTATTGCACAAAGAACGATGTAAACGGAGCTAAATCTGTAGTAGCGGAACTCCTATCGTAGAAGTAGCCGGTGTTAGTGGCGTTAATAGTTACAATGTATACAGGACCGCTCACTTTAGAAGTGCTGTAGAGCGGAGAACCCACCAAGTGCCAGTTGGCATCGAAATCTTTATCGGCGTGCGTGCCTATATAGTCAGACAATGTTACATCGGTAGTTGTATTGAGCGTGGTTGTCGTGTTGTAGTAATCCGACGGGAATTTCAATAGTGCAGGCATCGGATAACTGTTTTCGAAGCCGAGCAAATAGCCTTCGTGGGCGTTTAGCGTAGCCGTAACGGGTAAAATTTCCCAGTAGGTGGTGTCGTTGCCCCACGATAGGTTAGCACGTGCTTGAGTGTTGTATTTTTTCATAATCCACGCTGTTCCGTAGTGCGGTATTCCTTGCACATCGGAAATTTTTACATCGTAGGGGAGTGAAATCCAATACCAGATTTTATTGTTCGAGAAAGTACGTTCGTAGATAACACGTCCATTAATAATGTAGAACGGATTAAATAGTGTTTGCGTCTCTTCATCAGTAGCAACTATCACGAGGTCGCTGTTAGCAATATCGATGTTTTCCATTTCATCTTCGGGCAGGTATGAATAGAATACGCTATCGGTAGCGAAATCGTAAACAATGCGTGTGCGTTTTCCTGTCAAGGTGGTGTTGTTGAATGCGGTTGCAAGAGCATTTATTCCTTCTACGTTGGCTGTAGAAGTGATAGTTCCACCTCCTTCTGCCAATGCGGGAATCATAAAGGTGCATTGCATAAGTGAATCTATGGTGGCATTGTTTGCACCTATAGAGGCAATTTTATCTTTAGCCTGATACATTTTTATTTCATTGGTGGTGCGATTGTAGTTTACTCGCATAGCCGAAGTGTCGTTCAGTATTTGACCATCGCAGAGTGTAGCCGAAATATTCGGATTGTAGAGGTTGCCTACAATTGTTTTCATTTCGGTTGTCGGGTAAGCGTACTTTGCCCAGTAATATTTCGCTGTTCCGGTAAGGAGGCTCATTTTATTATCCATGTAAGGTTCCGGATATCTGTCTAATCCACCGTCTGCAGGGTTTGTACGTACAAAGAAGTCGCCTGTGTATTCACTGATGGTACCAAGGACTTTAGTAGCATAAGTGAACTTCACTTTGATAACCGTGTTGGTAATACTGCAATCTATATTACCCGGAAGATTTATCCAATTGTTGTGTTCATCTTGACGTTGCATGGTTAATGCATCGCCTTGTTTGTGGTAGAGCGAGAAGTAACCGGTATAGCTCAATGCATTGGAGTAACATTCGGGCGTAGTGCCGGTGCCGCTGTGTAGGCGATAGCCGGTAGCCCATTTGGCATACAAGGTTACCGTGTCGCCATGAGTAGGTGTAAGATTGGATACACTTTGTCCGTCGGTATATTCAATTTCACCGTTGGCAGTAGCCGACCAGCCTACAAATTCATAATCGCCGTATGCGAAGGCATTTGCAGTTAGTGCTTTGGCGACATCGTAGGTGTGCGACGAGTTAGCCATTGTGCCTGTCCCACCATTGGCATTGTAGATTACTGTATAGGTATTGGCTGTCCATTTAGCATAGAGCGTTACAGTTGCGCCATTTTCTTCTGCCAAGTTGGTAACGCTTTGTCCGTCAGTATAAACAACAGCACCGGTGGTTGATGTCGCCCAACCGCTGAATGTATAGCCTGTTTTAGTAAAACCGTTTGATGTTAGTGCTTTGTCGACATCGTAGGTATGGGATGAACTAGTTGTACTCCCGCCTGTTGAACCGTTGCCGTTGTAGGTTACTGTATAGGTATTGGCTGTCCATTTGGCGTACAATGTGTGGTTAGCAGGGGAGGCAACTGTTGTGCTGGTGGTTACTTGGTTAGTAAAGCCACTTTCTTTGTACCAGCCATTAAATGTGTAGCCTGTTTTTGTTGGTGTGGGCAGCGTACCGTAGGTGTTTTTGTAGGTTACTGTTTTATTACTTACGGCACTGCCTCCATTGGAATTAAATGTTACCGTAGTGGAATCGTCGTATACTTCGTAGTAGGCAACACCGCCTCCTGGGTGGTATTGGTTGATGTAATAAACATAGTCGTTTACTTTGCTATGACACAACCAGTTGGCAAGCGCACTATTGGCATTCACTAGATCGCCTGTAATACTTAGTGAGTCGCCCGCCGGTTTTATACCGAGCGCTGCATTGCTGGCGCTTCCATTGACAACAGTAAAGGTCGATGGGTAACTTTGGCCTGATTTGGTATTATAGCCATAAATAGTTTGGTTGGTTCCGTTAGCTGTTTTTATAACAAAAGCACAACCTCCGGATGTAGTGTTTTTATCTGTCGGAAGTGAGAAGCAGTTGCCTCCTGCTTCGTTTTTAAAAGTGGTATTACGTACATGAGAAACAAATGGACTGCGTGACAGCAATACTGATACGGCATCGGCAGTGCTTAAGTCTGTACCGATATTACTCTGTACAGTAGCAGTACAAGTTGAGTCATTGTACGTAACTTTGACTACTCGTACAGAAGTTTCGTCGCTACAATAAAAATAAACGTAACCTCCATCAGCACTCCATAAGTCTCCGGATGCGGATATATAGTCGCATCGTCCGGGATCGGGATTACTGAATGTAAACGAGTTACTGGTTATATTCTGCCCTCCTTTTCCTGCTTTATATATGCGGAGTACAGAAGTAGTCGGAACAGCATAAAAATTTCCAGTAGTTTGATATCTGCATACAATGTTGCCTACATCGTCTGTTGCTATACTTGTATGAAGACCGGCATCGGTTGTTAAACGACCTTGGGTTATTGAAGAACCATTGCGTTCAAAATAGTAAATACTCTTAGCATCTTTGTCTTTTATATAAATAAAATTACCAAAACCGGCACCCTGTCGTGCAGATCCTTGACTGGGGCTATAAGTAAAACTGGATACGGACATCAAAGAGTCTGCCAATTTTTCTACCACTAAAGCGGCGTTGCCTATTGTTGGCACTAACATGAGTGCACACGTCATTGCGGAGATAAAGAGTTTTTTCATATTAATTTAAAAAATAAAGTTTTCAAAATGTTAGTTGGTGAAATTATTTTGTCCGCATGTTGCGGGTTGTTTTTGGTGTTCTTACATTATTTTTATACGTCATGCTACAGTGCCTTTAAAAGTGTATAAGGCACGGCAGCACGCGTAATTTTATCAGTTTGTCAATTTTTGTCCTTTTTTGTTTATTATTTTTGTCCTGTTAAAATTGTTATTTCATGGTTACTTTTACCACATCGTTGCCGGTACGCAGCAGGTACATACCCGAAGTCAAATCGTAGAAGGTAACCGTAGTGTTGTCGGCAGAGAAATGTGCCATACATTTTCCTGAAACATGGAATAACGTCAAATCTTCACCTGCAACAACGCCTTCTACCACAAGATTGCGTCCTTCTTGACGAACTACCAAGTTCGGATTGAAAATTTGATTGCAATCGGTAGTTGATTTATTTATATATAATGTAAAGCGGTCGTCGAACGTTCCGCTTTCGGTGTTGAATGTGTAATCGCTTGTCAGCAAATCTGTGGTGCGGTTTTTTACCGCATCGTAGAGTGTTACGCGACTATCTTCCGGTATGTCATTGTTGGCTAATGCTATGGTGTAGCTGCCTGCCGTTTGTGTGGTGTAACCCAACGGTACAATTTGCGACTGTCTCTTCAGGTAGTTGACCACTTGCTTGTAGGTGCCAACACTGTAGAATCTCAATGCGCTGTTATCTTCCGGCATCAACACCATATCACGACCGTAGGTGTAGTTATTGTCGCCATCGTCGCCCAATACTACTGCTGCCATTTTGCTATACTCTCCTTTTGTGAGAGTCAGTTCGTAGAACTCCATCTCGTCATTGACTTGTGTAGATTTGAGTGGTGTTAGAGCAGGAGCCAGACCGGGCGCATCTGTCGCGATGTTGTTGAACGATACCGGTACGGTAGCATGTGCGTATTGCACAAAGAACGATTCGAACGGTTTCAAATTTTGGTAATTACGCGACAAGTAGTACTGGTAGTCGCTGTAGTCCGAATTGACACGTACCAAACAAAGCGGGCCTCCAATAATTTTCGTTTGAGCGAAGAAAGGACTGCCTATCAGGTACCAGTTTTGATGATCGGGATTCGAACCGCCGGTTGGTGTCAGCATTGTGGTGTCCATATTCGCTCCGTTCACGGTGTACGTACCACTTGCCGAATGGAAGAACAGTCGCGGTATGCCGGTTACTTTATCGGTAAACTGCAACACGTAGCCTCGACCGGCTTGTAGTGTGGCACTCTTCGGAACTACTTCCCAATAGCGCGCTGAGGCACCGTTTGTCTTACCTTTGGTTTGGGTGTCGTACTCAACTATTTGCCATAGTGCGCCGTATTTGCTTTGCAAGTCGTATTCTTGCACACCACGTCGTATTGAGTCGCCCGTAATGTCGGCAACTACCACGTTGAACGGGAAACTTATCCAATAGTTGCGTGTATTAACCGTGCTGCTGTCAACCAAGTTGTAGCTCTTTTCTATGGTAATATTTCCTGTACCGTGTACTGTACCGGTTATTTGCCCATTATTGCGGATGGTTACGGCAGGTGCACCGCTTTTTGTTGAGGCTACGGTATAGTTTTCGTCGGTGCGCACAATCCATTTCGGGTTAGCTATTCGGTTGGTTTTAAAGTCGTATTCCACTCCTAAGGTCATTTGATTGTCAAATCCTGCTTGTAATGGAATAGTTTTCGATACAGGTGTTAAACCGGCATCGGCATTAGATGTGAGTGTCAATACTGATGAGTTGTAGTTGGCAAGTTCTGCCATACTTTCCCATTTATTGCCGGCATTGACGGTGGCAACGTTGATAGTTGTCGCTCCAATGGTGCTTTTAATGGTTCCGCCTATAGCTTGTACGCGTTCCAATCTGTTTGTACGTGTGCTATAGATGTAGCGCATGGCAGAAGCCGATGTGGCGTTTTTGTGTGTAGTTTCCCAATTGGTCAAATTAGGATTATAGACGTTGCCTATTACTGCTCTTACGGTTACACTACTGCCGTGTTGTGTCAACGAATCTTGCGGTATATCTGTTACCCAATAGTAGGTTTCGGCATCTGTGCCGGTTTCCCCAAATCGTATCATACGGTTGTTTTTGGTGGGGTCTAAATAGTTGGCGGTACCTCCTGTAGCCATAGCTGTACGTATGTAGAAACCGTCGGAATATTCATATTTTTTGGGTGTTCCGAGAACTTCACCATTAGGTCCAATGGAAAACGGTACGGTAATAACGGTACTGTCGGTAGCATAGCGTATCGGTTCGCCTATGTTTATCCATTCGCCTGCAAACCAACCTTGCAAGAAGATGTCGGCATTCTGCGGAGTGTAGATGGAGAATGTACCATCGTCAAAGAGCGTGTTGGAAGTGTAAGTAACGGTGTTTCCGCTTTCGTTAACGTCCACTTTCAGACGGTATTTTATCGAGTCGACGTAAACTGTATAGCTGTTGTTGTTACAGTAAGCGGTATAGTTTTCGTTGTCGTTATATTTTACTACAACACCGATAACCGAACCTTCGCTTAAGTGGTTTAACGGCTCAAAAATGGTATTATCGGCAGTGGTACGTTTTGCGCCTTCGGCTAAAGTTGCGGTAGCCCACGACGTTCTGCCTATGTTGTTGTAGGTGTTCCAGTCGGGGCGTTGCTTGTTTTTGTGCATAATGGTAAACGTTTGGTCGGCATTAGGGTCACCATTATTGTGAATTACTACACGTTTGTAGTAGATATTGCCCGAAGCGTGCTTCATAAGGGTAGGGTTGTTAGGATTCCAGCCTGTAGGCACTATGGGTTCGTCGCCAATAAGCCCGAACGTAACTTCCTCTTCCATAACATAAGCTATTGCACCATTGGCACCGGTAAAGGCATACAAATGGACGTTGTGCGGAGCAGTTGTGGAAGTTTCGTTTACTTGGAAGCCATGTACCGTGGCAGCATTGTCAGGTACCTGACCGCCCATGCCTCCTCTATGAGTAGGAACATTGGCAACTTTAGAGTTGACTATTATTGAATCGATAGTTGATGCTCCCGATAATTCGTACAGTTGGTGCATATTTTTGGCAATATACATTGCGGCACCGTTATGGTTGTTGGTTCCAAGGAACAAATAGTTTTTGTTTTTGAATATAAAATTTTCGGCTCCACAAGCCATTATATTGATGCTATCGATGATTACCGGCGCGGGTTCTTGAAACGGCACAAATGTAGCGGCTGTAAATGAAGGACTGAACCTGTCGCTTAAATTTAAGGTAAGTAGCAAAGGCGTCGCTCCGTTTGCATCATACCAAAACGAATTGGGTCCAAATTTTGAAGGCTTCATTTTAGGCCATTCTCCATAATAGGATGAGAAAGTTCTCCAAATAGTATCTCCCACAGTAATTACGATACCATAATGAGTAACGCCACCAATTTTTTTCTTTGGAGTTGACCCTATATTTCGGTTTTCCGGAGTATAAAGTGTTAACCCATTGTCGCTAGCCGGTTGGGAGGGAATCTTTAAACGTTTTAAATCTGAATTACTGATAGTTCCGTTTCTTAAAGGAAGGTATATAATTTCGTCCCGTAGGCTGTGGGAAATTATTACATAGCCATTGCCGCCGTTCCAAACGGCATGGATGCCGTATCCCAAACGGCAGACTCCGTCGGACTGATGGTCGTGTGCCAATATTCCGGTCACCAGAGTGGGTTCATTGCTGTCGTTAGTATAGCGGTAGATGATTGCGGCTTCGCTGTAAGTAGCTGCAACGTTAGCAACCCATACGGCACCGGTTTCGTCCACAGCTATAGAACCACCGTATCTAAAATAATTGTCAACCGCTTTTCCTACGCCACCATAACCTGCGGGCCATTTGGGGTCGTTTGTCGGATCGGATTTGTTGGGAGCTGAGCCTGTTTTTGTACCGTTAGCCGGATTCCATATTTCCAAGATATTGTTAGAATAGGGGTCTCCTGCAGCATCTCCGGGATTACCATTACGGCGCAGTACGTAGAGCTTTGTGCCATCGTTGTTTAAGTCGATGTCATCTCTCAAATAAGTTCCAGATTGTCCTGTAGCGGGTACAACCACCCATGCGCTTGAATCATTTTGTAAGTAGGTAAAATCCCATTTAGTCCTTAGTACCATTTTTTGTGCGTTGAGTGAACCTATCCCAACGCCGATAATGCAAATTAAAGTGGCAATTCGTTTCATATTTCTTTGTTTTTTAAGGTTTCTTATTGTCTTTGTCGTAGCGAACACAAGTGCCAAGATTAGCAACAGGTGCCAGCCTTCGTTTACAGGTATGGGGTCGGGTAGAGGGTCGAAACCGCCTTCGTCGCCACCTCCCGGATCGGGTGGATTATCGCCGCCGCCAAAACCTTTGGTGTAGTTGAATGGTAGTGAAGGTGTCATTGAAGGTTGTGTCGAAAAATTGCCGAACACATCTTGCTTTTGCGGATCCGTTTTGGTGTGCTGTTGCTGTTCCATGTAGGGATCCATAGCAAATCCGCTTAAAAAATAGAACATCCCAATCACGGTAAGAAGGATTGTTTTGTTAATGATTTTTTTCATCATCATCCTGTTTTTGTTTAGACAATTTGGAGAACTATGAGAATTTAATATGCAATAACGCGCACGCGTGTTATATATCGTGCAAAATTAATACAATATTTTTGTTCAACAAAACTTTTTTGCTATTTTTTTTGTAAATAATGTAAAAATATAGTTTTTTGTGAATGAAATAACGTAAAAAGGTTGAAAAAACAACAATTAAAACAAAAACGTATCGAATTGATAGTTTTAATATGGCTGTTTGCATTTTTCTTTTGCAGTTTTAAAAAAAAAAGCGTAATTTTGCCGTTTGATTAATAGATGAAAAAGTACATGAATCATTTTCGATACGGTTGGTTGTTGTTTGTAGCGGTGCTTTTGGCAGCGTGCGGTAACTACCAAAAATTGATGAAAAACGCTTCGCCGGAGGAAAAATTCTCTGCAGCGAAGAATTATTTGCAAGAAAAAGATTTCATGCGTGCATCGTCGTTGTTGGACGATGTGTCGTCCTATTTTCGTGGTACAGCTATGGCTGAAGATGTGCTTTTCTTTTTGGCAGAGTCCTATTACGGGCAAAAAGATTACTATTCGGCATCGGAATATTACAAGGCTTATGTAAAAAATTATCCGCGTGGCAAATTTGTTAAGGAAAGTCGTTACATGATAGCTGTTTGCTACTATTCCGATTCGTCCGACCCGCGTTTAGACCAGTCGTCCACCAATAAAGCTATAGACGCTTTTGCCGAATACATCGAGTTTTATCCAACTGACCGCCGAGTAAAAGATGCTTACAAGTGCATTGGTGAGATGCAGGAAAAATTGGCTTACAAAGGTTATCTTAATGCAAAATTGTACTTTGATTTGGGCATCTATTTGGGCAACAACTATCGTTCGGCGGTACAAACTGCGCAAAATGTACTCAAAGAGTATCCCGAAACGAAATACCGCGAAGAGTTGTCGTTTTTGATATTGAATTCCAAGTACAAAGAGGCAACTCACAGCGCAACAGTTAAACGAAAAGAACGTTACAGCGAAGTTATTGATGAATATTACAACTATTCGAACGAATTTCCGAATGGAAAGTATATCGGTGCGGCTAATCGCATTTTGAAAGAGGCTAAAAATGTGTTAAAATAAAAGTGAAATAAATATAAAAAATTATGAGTAATTACAGAAAAAAAGTTCCGACCACAACGGTTACACGCGACATGGATGTGTTGAGCAAACCTGTTGGTAATGTGTATGAAACGGTACGCATCATTGCTAAACGTGCCAACCAAATCAGTACGGAAACAAAACATGAGTTGGAGCAAAAGTTGCAAGATTTTGCTTCCGTTTCCGATAGCATGGAAGAGGTATTTGAAAACCGTGAACAGATAGAAGTTTCGCGTTACTACGAAAGAATGCCGAAACCGACTTTACGTGCCATTGAAGAATTTTCCGAAGGAAAAGTTTACTATAAAAATCCGGCAAAAATAAACACGGAAAATGTTCATTAATAGCCGTTTGTGCTTTTAATTAATGCAACAGCCTTTAGAAAAAGGGCTTGTTGCTTTTTTTATAAGGTAACAGTTGATTACATTGGCTTTTTTGTTGTCAAAATTTACAGGTTAAATTTAATTAATTTTCATTTTTTTATCTTGTTTTGTTTTTTAATAATCGTTTTTAAATAGTTTTTCTTATGACTATGTACGAACAATTGTCTCAATTGGACGCGATACAAATCAATTTTTCGGCAGCCGGTCAGCATGCCATCAATATAGTGTTGGCGTTTGTTATGTTCGGTGTTGCGTTAGGCATTAAACCGAGTGAGTTTAAAAATGTGTTTCTTCGTCCGAAATCTGCTATTGTCGGTCTGTTTTCGCAACTGGTGGGACTGCCGTTGGTAACGTTTTTGCTGATATTGGTGTTGCGCAACCATATTACGCCGATGGTGGCGATGGGAATGATTTTGGTAGCAGCTTGTCCGGGTGGCAATATTTCCAATTTTATGACGCAATTTGCCAAAGGCAATACGGAATTGTCCGTTTCGCTGACAGCTGTTACCACTTCGTTGGCGGTGTTGCTCACGCCTGCCAATTTTGCTTTGTGGGGCGGTTTGTACGTTAATTATGTAAATCCTGAGTCAAGCATGGCGTTGCGTGAATTGCATATTAATGTGTGGCAAATGTTCGAAACGGTGTTCATTCTTTTGGGCATTCCTCTGACGTTGGGCATTCTTACATCGCACTATTTGCCGAAGGTTGCCGAAAAATTGCACAAAAAAATGCAGCTGTTTTCGTTAGCGTTTTTTGTCCTTATGGTGTTGCTGGCGTTTGGCAGTAATTTAGAACTGTTTATCAAATACATTTGGTACATATTTTTTATTGTGCTTGTTCACAATCTATTAGCTCTGAGTACGGGATTTTCCTTGGGTTCACTTTTCCGTCTGCCCAAAAATGATATAAAAACAATAACTATAGAAACCGGTATTCAAAATTCAGGTTTGGGACTTGTGTTGCTGTTCAATGATAAGATTTTTCCGCCCGAATTAGCAATAGGCGGTATGCTGTTTGTTACTGCATGGTGGGGCGTTTGGCACATTATTTCGGGTTTGACGGTAGCTTCGCTGTTTAGAAAGTTTAGTAAAAAATAGACCTGTTTTTGTGTTTGTAATTGTAAATCTATTTCGATTTCGGTTTTTTTGATGAGTTCGGTGCACGATAAAAGCCTCTTTTACACGCTACTTCGTAGCTATTCGGATAGCTGTTTTCCTCTGGCTTATCACAAAGTGGAGTATGCCGGCTTAGAGCGCATTCCTACCGATGGTGCAGTGATTTTTGCGCCTAACCATACCAATGCGTTGATGGATGCTTTGTCGGTGTCGAAGGTGAGCAAGCCACCTATAGTTTATGTGGCGCGTGCCGATATTTTTCGCAAGCCATTGATAGCGAAGTTTTTAAATTTACTAAAAATAATGCCTATCGTTCGCATTCGCGATGGTGTAAGCAATTTGAAACGCAATGCGGAAATTATGGAGTGTGCGGTGGAAGCGTTGCGTGCAGGATTACATTTTTGCATCATGGCTGAAGGTACGCAGCGTGCCAAACACAGCCTGCTGCCATTGGTAAAAGGCATTTTCCGAATAGCGTTGCAAGCTAATGAAGCTATTGGCAACAGCAAACCCGTCTATATTGTGCCGATGGGTATTGAGTACGGCGATTATTTTCGCTACCGTTCGACGGTGTTGCTGAATATAGGCGAACCGATAAATGTAACGGAGTTTGTGCGCATTCATGCCGACTTGGAGATGCCGGAACAGATAAACCAATTGCGGGAAAAATTGACAGAGGCGATGCGACAACAAATTTTGTACATTCCTGATAATGAAAATTATAACGCAATTTTGGAACTGACTTATTTGTTATACAAACGGCAACTTCAATTGGTGGACAACAAAGCTGAAGGAAAACTGAAAGCTCGTTTGTCGGCAGCACAACAGATAGTGGCTACATGTAGTCAATCTAAAAAAAATGGAGTTCCAATTGCGGAAGTATTGAAATTGGCTAATGAATTTTTTAGCGAACGCAAACGACTGGAAATAAGCAAAGAAGCTATTGAAAACTATCCGTTTTCAAAATGGAGTTTGTTCGGTAAAGGTGTATTGTTGCTGGTTACGTTGCCCTATTTTTTGTTTTCTGCTGTGGCGACTTTGCCTGTTACTGCACTTTACACTTATTTGTGCTCTGTAATTAACGATAGAGAATTTAACAATTCCATCCGTTTTGGCATAACGGCTTTGGTGATGCCTTTGTGGTGGCTGGTAGTAGTGATTTTGTCGGCGGCGTTTTTGCCAATAAGTTGGGCGGTGGCAGTCGTTGTGTTAATGTTGCCCGCACACATTTTTCTTCACGACTATTTGCGCTGGTGGCGTGTGTGGATATCAGAAATTAAATTATTGAAATACAAAACTTTAACAGATAAAATAGAACAGTTGAACCATTTATATTTTTCGTAAAATGAAGACTAAAAGAATAGCCCTTAATTCGGTGTTGTGCTTGTGTTCATTGTTTGCAATGGGGCAGGAGGAACAAACCGAAGTAGTTTTTGAAACTATACGGGAACAAACAGATAGTATTGAAAATGTCGCACATCAGCAGGTTGATACGGTCAAAATGTTTACTTCTGAAGTTGATACTTTGCTAATCGAAAATACCGACAGCGTTTCGACAACTCCTGTTAAACGCAAAAAAGGGCTGTTCGCTAAAAAAGATTCTACGGTAATAAAAAAAGGCTTCTCTTTTGGACCGTTGCCTGTGGTGGCTTACGACCAAGACAAGGGATTTCAATACGGTGCGTTGCTCAATATCTACGACTACGGCGACGGTAGTGTTTATCCGCATCCACGCCAACAATGGTACATTGAAGCTTCTGCTTTCACTAAAGGAACTCAGCAGTACTATTTGACTTACGATACGAAACACCTGATTCCGCATACGCGTATGTCGCTGGCGGCAACTTGTGTGTACGATAAAGCGATGAATTTTTACGGTTACAACGGTTATCAGTCGTATTACGATGTCGATAGCGTGTCTTATTGGAAAAAGGCAAAGGATAAAACCGGTATTCGTCCTGAATATATGACGGCATTTTATCGTTTGGAGCGTTTGTCTGTTTCGTTTAAAGCCGATTTTATAGGCAATATTTGGAACAACAAACTATTTTGGCAAGGTAGCTATTATTTCAGCTACACCCGCATGCGTCCGATAAATCTCACCAGCATTAACAAAGGTAAAGACAGCGTGGAGATGTTTTCGGGACAGACGCTTTTTGAAAAATATCAAGATTGGGGCATTATACAACAAAAAGAGGGCGAAGGCGGATTTACCAGTGCGTTGCGTGCCGGTCTTATGTGGGATACACGCGATTTTGAAGCCGACCCATCGCGGGGCATTTGGGCGGAAGCCAACATTACAATTGCTCCGAAATTTCTCGGTACAACGCATCCCTACTACCGCTATATGGCTATTTTTCGGCACTATCTTCCTATTGTGAGAAATCAACTGACCTTTGCTTATAGATTGAACTATCAAGGGACAATGGGACAATATTTGCCATACTATGTAATTCCGACTTTCAGTACCATAGGGCGAGAATATGACCGAGACGGTGTGGGCGGTTATCGCACGGCACGAGGCATCGAACGCGACCGTGTTTTAGGTCTTGACGCTTTCTTTTTCAATACGGAACTTCGATGGAAATTTGTGAAATTCATTCTGTGGAATCAAAATGTCAGTTTGGGGCTGAATGCCTTTTTCGACGGTGCAATGGTAACGCGTGGTTATAATTTAAAGTACCGCGGTAATCCAACGGATGCAAAAATGATGCAGGAGTATCATCACTATATTGATACATCGCGTAAAGAAGGCTTGCATATGTCGGCAGGCGGCGGTTTTCGTCTCATTATCAATCGCAATTTCATTATTGCTGTCGATTACGCCTATCCGTTTAAAAAACAAGATGGAATGGGAAGTCTCTACATCAATACGGGCTATTTGTTTTAGTGCAAATAGTCTGATTTACAGTGCCAACCACAATTCGGGATTTTCGATGGAGGTGTTTTTATAAATCATCAAATAGAGTTCCGTTTTGTTTTCGTTTTCTGTGTCGGTAAAGATTTTTCCTATTTTTTGTTTAGTGCTCAGTTTGTCGCCCTCTTTCACGTAAATTTCGGTAAGATTGGTGTAAACAGAGCGGTAAATGCCGTGTTTTACAATAACTGCGCTATTGCTGCCCGGAACCATAAAACGCTGTGTAACCACGCCTTCGAAAATGGCGCGTGCATCGGAACCCGATGGCGTTTGTATGTAAATGCCTTTATTGTTGGTAGTTACGTGCGATAGAACGGGATGGGGCTGTATGCCGAAATTTCCGCTTACAAAACCTTTCTCAACCGGTAGCGGCAGTTTGCCTTTATTTTTTTCAAAATTGCCGGCAATAAGTTGTTCTTCTTTGCTCATAACGTATTGAGGTGCGGTCTCTTGTTTTCCTTCCTGCGAAGCTTTTTGGCGTGCGCGTTCCTCTTCTTTTTTAATCTCTTCGGCTATCAATTTTTGGATGCGCGCATTGAGTTCGTTAGCTCTTTTTTGTTGTGCCTTTTGGTCTTTTTTCAGTTTCTGCTCTTTTTGCTTGAGCGATGCGTACATTTTGTTTTCCTTGGCTTGGTCGGTTTGCAATTTTTTGGTTTCTTTGGTCTTACTGTTCATTACCTGCTCTTTGGCGGACAAGTTAGTAATAAGGTCTTGTTCTTTTGCCGCCAATTGTGCTGTAAGGTCTTGCATTTCAGCTACTTGTTTCTTTCTATAATTACTAAATTCTTGCAGGTAGCGAAACCGTCTGAATGCTTCGGAAAAATTGGAAGCGGAAAAGACAAATAGGATAGGCGAAAAGTGTTTGCGGCGTATGTTGGTCGCACGTATAAGTTCAGTATATTCTTGTTTAACGGTGTTTAGCTTTTTTTCCAGAGCCGTTTTTTCGGTGCGCACGCCGGTAATGTTCTTTTCGATGGTGTCAATCTCTATCGACAAGCTGTTAATGTAAGCCTGACGTTCGCGAATGTTGCGTTTGAGAATGTTGATTTTGTTAACGCTACTTTGCTTTGATTTTTTTGTCTCTTCTAACAGTTTGTTGGTAAGTGCCAACTGTTCCATTGCCTGTTTTTTGCGGCGTTCCAATTCTTTTATCGATTGACCGAAACAGAGCGATGAACATAGTAAGATGAGTAAGCTAAAACAGAAAAAACGTTGCATCGTGAATAATTTTAAGGTAAAATATTTGAAAATGAAACTTTTTGATACCTCTCCGAATCAAATGTCGGGAAATATAATGGTTGATTGAATATTATTTTATTGATAGTGAGAAATAGCGACACAATTTCATCTTTCCATGTCAGTTGTATTTCGGCTTGTTGCGGAAAAAACACACTACCTTGCTTAGTGTGATTTGCATATTTTGTATATAGTCCCATGTTCTCTTTCAGTACGTTGGCTGCTACTATTTGGCGTTTGCCTGCGATGCGAAATTGTTGTTGAAAATCCGTGTGGTTCATAGTTACAAAAAGGGTGTCGCTATTGGCTTGCACAACATATTGGTCAGTTTTAAGTGAATCGCCAAGATTGAAAAATTGGTTGGAAACGAGGCTTTGCAGTGTAAAAAAATCTATTGGAATGCCAAATTTGTAACGGATGAAATCGTAATTATTTTCGGTATATTTTCGGTTCATTTTGTCGATGAGTGTAAAATTTGTTGGCGTAAATTCCACACGGTATGCTTCTATACCTAAAAATGGCTGTAACGAAAAGACTAAAAGGCTGTCTTTTTGTAATTTAAGATTGCCCTTTAGGTTGAATTGGCGATTTTTCAACGTTAGTCCAATGTCCATTTTCGCAATGTTCATCGTGTTGAAGTCGGGCTGATTTCGTACTGCTTCCACAATGGCAGTTTCAGCCGCAATTTCCGATGGTGTTGTCGGTTGGTAGGCAATCTGTTTGCTTTTACAACTTATAAGAAACGCTGCTGCAACAGTACAGTAGATTAGTCTTTTCAGATGGATTTTTTTCATAAATCATTTTTTTTGATATCGGGGATATATGTCTGTTTTTCAATTTTTTGCAGCAACAAATCCGAAGCGTTGCCGGCTGCTGCCGCTTTTTGCCATTGATCTAAGGCTTCGTCGATTTTTCCTAATTTAAAAAGAATGTCGCCGTAGTGTTCCAGCATAATCGGGTCGTTAGCATATTCCAACGCCTGTTCGATGTAGAATTTTGCAGATTGGTATTCGCCGCGCATAAACAGTACCCATGCGTATGTGTCTAAATATGCGGCGTTTTTGGGTTCCGCTTTTACTGCTTTGCTGCTCATCTGTTCGGCTTGTCGCAGGTTGGTGTCGCATAAAGCCAATTGGTAAGCATAGTTGTTCAGCAATAGAGAATAGTTGGGCAAAAAAACCAACGCCTGTTCGTAGTAAGCGCACGACATGGCTAACGAATCTTCTTTGGCATATATTTCGCCTTTGGTTGCCAGCAAAACGCCTTGTCTCATGTTGTCTTTTTTCTCTTTTGTTATTTCTATAGCGTTGTCGCACAGTTGTTTAGCTTCGGTATAGTTTCTTTTTGCGACATGGTAATTGATTTGGAACTGAATTAAATTCAGATTTTTTGGAAAATAGCTTAAAGCGGTTTGCAGCGTAGCAGGCACAGCTTCCGGCTCAAATTCGGTTTCAACAGAGAGAAGGTCTAACCATGTGTCCTCATCTTCGGGTTCGATAGCCAACATTGTTTTTAGGTTGTCAATAACTTCCGTGTAACGTTTTTCGTGAAGCAGAAATGAGAGATAAAACTTGTAGATTTCCAATTCATTAGGGTGAATTTGAAGCATTTTTCCAAAAAACTCTTCCGCTTCGGCATTTTTGCTTTCGCTAATAAGGTTGGCGATATGTTTTTTAAAATAATCCAATTTAAGTGAGAGGTCGATACTGCCGTCAAGCAATCCTGATGCTAAGTAATAGTCCGCTTTTACTTGGTCGCCCGTTTTGTCGTAATATTGGTAAAGCGAAATTTTGGCATAGCCGTTTGTGGAATCTTTTGCCAGCGCATTGGTGTAGCAAGCCACTCCTTCGTTGTGTTTTCCTATCAACAGATAAAAATCGCCGAGCAGAACCGGGTAACGCCGTTCGTATGGAAATTTTCGACAAAGTTTATTAAACTCTTCTATCACTTTTTTGTTTTGCTTTTGGTTGACGAGAATGTCGATTTTTGAAAGTGACAATTCTTCCGAAATGCCTTTCAGACGCTCCAATCTGTCGAACATGGCTATCTCCATTTTAGGTTTTTTCAGCACGCGATAGAGGTCTATTAAACGATAGATGTATGTTTCGTTGTCAGGGTCTTTTTCCAATAATTTTTCAAAATCTTTTGCTGCATCCTTGTAGTTGTGTTTGGCAATTTTGTAAGCGGCGGCAATCTCTTTATAATAAAGATTGCTTTTGTCCAATTTAATGGCTTTGTTCAAGTAGGTTATAGCTGAATCTTGATGACTACTGATCTGATGAATTTTACAAATTTGAAAATAGGGTTCCGCTTCCGTCGGTTTTAGGGAACAGCAAGTGTTGAAACAGGTGTATGCGGAATCTAATTTGTTGTTTTTCAGATAGTTCAAACCCTGATAAAAATGATAGTCGAACCGTTGTTGTGTAGTGGTGTCGGTCAATTGTTCGGCTGCTACGCGTACGGCAAATAAAGAATCTATTGGTTCGGCTTGTATAGCTCCAATGGTAATTAAAATCAATCCGATGCAACAAAATTTTTTTACGTTCATTTAGGTCTATTTTTTGCCGGTATGACCGAATCCGCCTTCACCACGTTCGGTTTTGTCCAATGTGTCCACTTCTATCCATTCAGCAGTTTCGTGGCGTGTAATGACCATTTGGCAGATGCGTTCACCGTCTTCTATCACAAAATCGTCAGCCGAAAGATTGACAATAATGGCGCATATTTCACCACGGTAATCGGCATCAATAGTGCCCGGTGTGTTTAGAACGGTGATGCCTTTTTTAAGAGCCAAACCGCTACGTGGACGAATTTGAGCTTCAAAACCTTTGGGCAATGCAATGAAAATACCCGTTGGAATTAAACGGCGTTCAAGCGGTTTTAGTACAATTGGTTCGGAAATATTGGCTCGCAAATCCATGCCGGCTGACAATTCGGTAGCGTAGGCAGGCAATGGGTGTTTTGACGAATTAATAATTTTTATTTGCATAATAAAAAAATAAAATGGTGAGAAATATGTTAATATAATGATTTATTTCAAAGCTACAAAGTTATAAAAAAAATAATTATCAAAAGGCGTAAATTCTTAATTTTAAGCATTTATTATTCAGTAATTATCACTATCTTTGTAATTCTTTATGCGATAATGAAAAACCTGACGATCGATATAGGAAATAGTTCTGTAAAACTCGCTGTATTTGAACAAGATACAATGCTTGAAATGATGATTTGTGAGCAGGCTGTTTTGGCGCAAATCGACGTTTTAGTGAAAAAATACGGAATAAAAAAATCCATTTTGTCGTCTGTGGCGATTGAAAATAAGGATATAACTGAATATTTGCGTAGCACTACTGATTTTATCGAACTGACCGCCGATACACCGTTGCCGCTAAAGTTGGAGTACGAAACGCCTAATACTTTGGGACTTGACCGCATTGCCGCTGCTGTTGGAGCAATGAGTATGAAACCAGCCGCCGATTTGCTGGTAATAGATGCGGGAACATGCAACACGTACGATTTTGTTTTGGCTGATGGTGTGTTTAAAGGCGGCAATATTACGCCGGGTGTAGAAATGCGCCTCAAAGCAATGCATGCGTTTACGGGAAGGTTGCCGGAAGTGCCGACTGCCGACTGTGCTCAACTATTGGGAACTTCCACCCAAACAGCTCTTCAATGCGGTGCGTTTTGGGGTGTTGTGTACGAAATAGATGGCTTTATTAAGGCACTCAAGTTGCTTTATCCGAAAATTTCTGTTTTTTTAACCGGAGGCTATGCATTTTATTTTGAAAAAAGAATAAAAAATCGCATCTTTGCAGTTTCAAATTTAGTTCCGATAGGGCTGAATAAAATTTTAATTTATAATGACTCTTTGTAAAAAAGGTTGGCTCTATATAATAGCGTTTGTTAGTGCGTTTTTTATGTTTTCTTTGGACATTTCTGCCCAAAACAACATCAATTCGCCTTACACGCGTTTTGGCTACGGTCGTCTGAACGATTTGGGCTTTTCACGCAATCAAGCCATGGGCGGTATCGGTTATGCTTTGCGTACCCGACAGCATATCAATCCTGCCAATCCTGCGTCATTCAGTAGCATTGACAGCACAAGTTTTATTTTTGAATTTGGTGTTTCGGGGCTTTTTTCTAATTTTTCGTCGGGAACGACTAATAAAACCACTTTTACCAGCAATTTGGAATATTTGGCGTTTCAAATACCCGTTACCAAATGGTTGGGATTGAGTGCCGGCATGGTGCCGTATTCCTTTATCGGCTACGATTACAAATTTACCGATTCTATTTCTGTGCCAAACAACTTAGATGCTACCGAGATGCCTTACCAACAGAGTTTTAACGGTAAAGGCGGTATTAGTCAAGTTTATTTTGGTTTGTCGGCATCGTTCCTTAAACATTTTTCGTTAGGCGTGTCTGCTTATTATCTTTTTGGCAATTTATCCCATTATAGGGCATTGCATTTTTTAGTTGAAAGAATGCCTGCATATTACACTATTCAAACATCGACCATGTTTGTAAGAAGCTTCAATTTCCATTACGGTATTCAATATTTTCAGACATTTGCCAAAAAACACGACCTTGTCGTCGGCTTGGTTTACGATCACCAATCGAAGCTTACCGGCGATTTAACCGTCAATACATTGGGTGTAGATACACTTATTGTTAGTGCAAAAGAAATGTTTGACCTTCCGAATATGTATGCGGGTGGTATTGCCTATACTTACGACAAACGTTTAACGGTGGGTGTCGATTTTATGTTTCAAGAATTTTCAAAGACGCGGTTTATGGGCGTAGTTGATAGTTTGGGAAATCGTGCAAAACTTTCTTTAGGTGCGGAATATATACATAAACCATTGGGTAACAGATATATCGATCGTGTTCGTTGGCGATTTGGAACCAACTATTCGCAATCGTATGTAAATATTAAAGGCTATAACACACACGACTTTGGCATAACTTTTGGTGTTGGTTTACCGTTGAAGACGACTAAAACCATGTTGAATGTCAATTTTGAATATGGCTACATCAACAACCGTGAAGCGTTATTACTCAAAGAAAATTATTATAAAATAGGATTGAATGTGAACTTAAACGAATTGTGGTTCTTTAAACCGAAAATTCAATAAAATTATTCAAAATAAATAATAAAAACAAACAAAATTATGAAAGCAATGAAATTATTAGTACTATTGTTATGCGTAACTGTTGGTGCGCATGCAGGAGGGAAACCCAAAAAACAATCTGCACAAAAAACTGCAGAACCGGTAGTAGAACAGACGACTGATCCGGCAGTATTAGAAGAGTGTCTGTTAAATCAAAGTCTATTTTATGAAGCAGCCAAAGTGAAAAACTATGCTGACGCATTGGCTCCTTGGGAAGCTGTTTATAAAACATGCCCGTCAATGTCGAAAGCCATCTATACTTATGGCGTTCGCATCATAACATGGCAAATGGACAATGAATCCGATCCGGCTAAAAAGGAGGCATTATTTGAAAAATTGATGACGTTGCACGATAATCAAGCCAAATATTTCGGCGATGACCCAAAGGCTCCGACGGCTTATATTTTAGGTATGAAAGCTTATTACTATATTCAATATCGACCGAACGACAAACAAACTCCGTACAATTGGTTGAAACAGTGCGTAACCGAACTTAAAGACGATGCTACGCCGACCTTTTTGCAACAGTTTGTTGTGTTGTCGCAAGATTTGTACAAGGCTGACAGTACTTTTGCTGCAACATTCATTAGTGATTATGTATTTGCCAATGACATTATTGAACGTAATGCAGCTAATGCTGATTTGAAAAATGCCGATCGCTATGGCGAAATAGATACTCCACTGGATAACCTTTTTGCACTTTCGGGAGCTGCCGATTGCAGTCGTTTGGAAAAAGTTTATGGAACGGCAGTAGAAAAAAATAAAACAAAACTTGACTATCTTACTTCTACAGTAAACCTGTTCAAGAGTTTAGGCTGTACTGATTCGAAAGTTTTCTTCAAGGCTTCTACGTATGCTCACAAAATAAAACCGAGTGCTGAAACAGCTAACGGTTGTGCCGAAATGTACTACAAAAATGAAGATTATACAAAAGCCATCTCTTATTTTGAAGAAGCTGCCAAACTGTCTTCCAATGATAAAGATAAGGCTGACTATTTTTTCAAAATTGCTCAAATTTATAAAAGATTGAACAATTCTATAAAATCGCGCGAATATGCACGTCTCTCGCTCGATAATAACCCCAATCAAGGCAATCCGTATATTTTGATAGGTTTGCTGTATGCCGATTCGCGAAACATCTACGATGACCCTGTGTTGCGTAACACGATTTATTGGGTGGCAGTAGATAAATTCAGAAAAGCAAAAGAGGTAGATCCTGAATGTGCCAATCAAGCTGACGAACTTATCCGTTCTTACAGTCGCTATTTCCCGTCGAAGGAAGATGTATTTATGCACCCCGATTTAGGCGAAGGAAAACAGTTCTGTGTCGGTGGTTGGATAGGCGAATGTACTATTTGCCGTTAAATTACAGAAATTGTAATTTTGGGTAGATGCACGTGTAATAGAATTAATAGTGTAACAATCACTTTTGGAGTGATTGTTATGCTGTTTTTTATAGCTTGCTCCGGAAATAAACCGAATGTAACGGACGAAGTAGTAGTTGATAGAACACAAGTGCCACGTTTGAAGGTCGATAGTATTACTACGTTGATATCCGATTCGGGTATTACTCGTTACCGTATTACTGCGCCAAAATGGTATGTGTACGATAGGGCTTCAGAACCCTATTGGGATTTTCCCGAAGGTTTGCACTTTGACCGTTTTGACCCGTTTTACGATGTTGATGCGCAAATTGATTGCAGACGCGCACGGTTTTACGAAGTTAAAAAAATGTGGGTACTCAATGATAGTGTAAAAGCTGTCAATTTACAAGGCGAACAATTTGAAACACAAGAACTTTATTGGGACCAACAGAAAGAACTTATTTATTCGGATTCGTTGATAATTATTACACAAAAAGATAAACGGATTGTCGGTTTGGGATTTGAATCTAATCAAACAATGACCAAATATACCATCCGTAAGCCTCAAGGCATTATTCCTGTGGATTCAGAAGAAGATTAATTATGGCAAACTGGCTTATCATTATCATATCTTTACTTTTTTCCGCCTTCTTTTCGGGAATGGAAATTGCTTTTGTTTCGTCTAACAAATTGCGTTTTGAATTAGACAAAAAAAACAAAGTTTTTTCCGCTTCGCTCTTAAACGTTTTTTACAAGCATCCGCAGCAATACATCTCTACTATGTTGGTAGGAAACAATATTGCTTTGGTTGTTTACGGTATAAAAATGGCTGAAGTTTTAGGTCCTGTTATTCGTATGGCAACGTCGAATGAAATTCTTGTTTCGCTGATACAAACCATTTTAGCAACAATTCTTGTGCTGTTTACCGGCGAATTCATACCTAAAACAATTTTCCGTTTCAATCCGAATTTATGGTTGAAAATTTTTTCGCCGTTACTCATTGTATGTTATTCATTGCTCTATCCGATAGCCCGTGTGGCAACTATTTTATCTATTTGGATACTCAAACTGTTTAAGGTTAATGTAGGGCTGCACGACGAAAATATATCCATCAGTAAAGTAGATTTGGACTATTTGGTAAGTGAAACAGTAGAAAATGCCGACAAAAATGAGGATATTGACAATGAGGTAAAGATATTTCAAAATGCGTTGGACTTTTCATCGATTAAATTACGCGATTGCATTGTGCCTCGTACCGAAATTATTGCACTAAACTCAGACACTACTATTGAAGAAATTACCAACACTTTTGTTGAAACCGGATTGTCGAAAATTTTGATTTACAAAGATAGCATTGACAATATCATTGGTTATTTTCATTCATCCGATTTATTTAGAAATCCGACTTCGTGGCAAGAGTACCTGCGCACCATGCCGATTGTTCCCGAAACGATGGCTGCCAATAAGTTAATGGATATTTTTATGCGTGATAAAAAAAGTATTGCCGTAGTGGTCGATGAATTTGGTGGAACAGCCGGCATTGTTACGTTGGAAGATATTATGGAAGAAATTTTTGGCGAAATAGAGGACGAGCATGATACTAAAGAGTATGTAGCCAAAAAACTGAACGATAAAGAGTATCTGTTGTCGGGACGCTTGGAAATAGACTTTATCAACGAACAGTTTGATTTGCGTTTGCCCGAAACCGATGATTATCTTACCATAGCCGGTTTTATTATGTATCACTATCAAAAAATTCCGCAACAGAATGATGTAATTCGTATTGAAAATTACACTTTCAGGATAATTAAAGCGCGGAATAGTCGTATAGATTTGGTAAAATTATCGTTATAAAAGGCAGCTATTGCCTTATATGATAGGATTTTCCAAAAAAATGAAAAAAAGTTGTTTTGGTATTGTATTTTTTTGTAAATTCGTAGCCTAATTTTTGGGAAGAATTTAACAGTATTATTCATATATTAATTAAAATAAAAATGGCAACATTAGACAAAATTAGAAAACAAAGTGTATTACTTTTAGTCGTTGTAGGTTTAGCTCTTTTAGCTTTTATCGTTGGAGACTTGGTAAATTCTAGTGCAGCATTTTTTAGCGAATCGAGTGCCAACGTCGCCGAAATAAACGGTAAAAACGTAAAGATTAGATCGTATATGGAGGCTATCGATCAAATGACGGAAGTGTACAAAATGGAAATTGGTGAGGCAGCTATCGACGATAGAATTACCGACCAAATTCACCAGTCAGTTTGGGAAATGACAGTGCGTGACAATATTTTGATGCGCGAAACGGAAGCTATCAACATGACGGTGAGCGAAGCAGAATTGTACGATTTGATTATGGGTAAAAACATTGATATGATGATTTCCAGTCGCCGTATGTTTTTCAATCCCGAAACCAATTCTTTTGACCCTGCTTTAGTAGCCCAATTCAGGGAAATGATTGACAGCGACCATCCCAATCCTAATATCTCATTAGAGCAACTTAATCAATTGAAATCCTATTGGAAATTTTGGGAAGACCAAGTGAGAATGGGACGTTTGGAAGCTAAGTATGGCAAGTTGCTTTATAATCTTTTGGTAGTTAACTCGTTGGATGCAAAAAATTCGTATAACAATCAAAAAACGACAGTAGATTTTGTATATGCCACAAAACCGTATTTAACACTGCCCGATTCGGTATATACAGCTTCCAACAGAGAATTGAAAGCTCTTTACAACAAAAAGAAAGAGCAATTTAAACAAGAAGCTTCGCGCGATTTGAAATATGTTATTTTCTATATTGAGCCGTCAGATGAAGATTTTGCTAATGCGGAACAGTGGATTAACGAACTGAAACCTCAATTTGAAACCACAACGGAAATTGGTAGTCTTACTAATGCCAATTCGGACGTTACCTATAAAGGTGAAAACCTTTCAAAAGATGCGGTAGATGCCGATTTTCGTGATTTTGCTTTTTCCGGTAAAAAAGATGATTGCATGGGACCGCTGTTTGTTTACAACACCTACAAAATGGCACGCATTGTAGAAACGGGCATTATGCTTCCCGACTCTGTAAAATTGCGCCATATTTTGGTACAACAAGATACTGAAGAAAAAACGCAATTGTTGGCTGATAGTATTGAAAAAGCAATTAAAGAAGGAGCAGATTTTGCCGTAATGGCACAAACATATTCCAAAATGTCCCAAACAGCCACTAAAGGTGGCGAAATTGGTTGGGTAAAAGAAGCCGACCTTGAAAATGAGATGGCTGAAAAAGTCATGAATGCAAGTGTTAATGAAGTGTTCCAAATGAAAGGCTTGTATGGCATTCAGATACTTCAAGTGATGGAACGTGCAGCCGAAACGCCAAAAGTAAAATTGGCTATTTTAGAACGCAAAGTGGTGCCGAGTTCAGCTACCCAAGCTAAAATTTTTCAACGAGCCAAACAGTTTGCTTACGAAAACAACACACCCGAAAAGTTGGAAAAAAGTGCTTTGGAACAAGGTTTATCTTGCCGTCCCATAAGTAGTTTAGATATCAATCAGACACGTGTTGCCAATTTGAAAAACTCGCGCCAAATTGTGCGTTGGGCATTTAAGAACGAAGTCAATACCGTATCTGATATTTTTGAATGCGACGATAAAATTATTGTTGCGGCAATTACCGGAGCAAACGAAAAAGGCTATAGAGATTTAGAAAGTGTGAAAGACTTTTTGCTTACCGAAATCCGTAGAGATAAAAAGGCAGAAGCTATCAAACAGGAGATGAGCGGAAAACAGATAGCTGATTTTGTTGCCGATGCTGCTGCCGGATATACGGTAGATACGTTGCGCGGAATTACTTTTAACACGCCCTATGCAGGTTCTGTTGGTCGCGAACCTGAATTGTTTGCGTTGGCTTCGATGGCAAATCAGGGACAACTTTCGCAACCGGTAAAAGGCGTTATGGGCGTTTATGTGTTTAATGTGTTCAATAAAGTTGTATCCGACCAGCCGTTTGATAAAGAAGCCGAGGTATCTGATTTGACAAGAGCTCATTACATGTTGCCGTATCTTGGTATGGATGTTTTGAAAAAAGCAGCTAATATTGAAGATTTACGTTACAAATATTTCTAATTAATTTTGTAAACATATAATTTGCATAAAAAGGTTACTCAAGTAACCTTTTTATTTTAATACTAATTCTATTTTTACTACCTTTGCGCATCTATAATTCTTAAAAACGGATAATGGATAAATTTTTGCGGTTATTGGATTGGCGTGAAAAGCACATTAAGGAACGGCATTTTGTCCTTATTTTGAGTTTTGTAGTAGGTATTGCTGCTTCTTTCGCCGCATTTATCTTGAAGTCGCTCATCCATCTTATTCAGCGTGGTGTAACTTTTGTATTTGAAGCCGAAGATGTAAATTATTGGTATTTGGCTTTGCCCGCTTTAGGTATTACGCTGGCAAGTCTGTTTGTTCGTTACATCGTTAGGGACGACATTAGTCATGGCGTAACAAAAATTCTTTATGCCATTTCCCAACGAAAAGCCATAATAAAACTGCATAACGTTTGGTCGTCGATAGTGGCAAGTGCCATTACCATTGGTTTTGGCGGGTCGGTTGGTGCCGAGGCGCCCATTGTGCTAACGGGTTCGGCTATTGGTTCGAATTTGGGGCGCGCATTCAAACTCGATCAAAAGACATTAATGTTGTTAGTGGGCTGTGGTGCGGCAGGTGCCATTGGTGGTATTTTTAAAGCTCCTATTGCCGGCGTTGCCTTTACATTGGAGGTTTTATTGCTGGATTTGACTATGACTTCCATTGCACCGTTGCTGATTTCGTCTGTTACGGCGACGGCTTTTTCCTATTTCCTAATGGGCAGCGATGCCATGTTCCGTTTCGATTTGTATGAACTCTTCTCTCTGGAGCGTATTCCGTTTATTATAATATTAGGTGTGATATGCGGTCTCGTTTCGCTCTATTTCACCAGAGGCATGAATAAGTTAGAAGGATTTTTTAAACGTTTGAAAAAACCTTACCAGAAGATAGTCGTTGGCGGTATTATGTTGAGCATTCTGATTTTTTTCTTTCCTCCGCTATACGGTGAAGGTTACGACACTATCTCTGCTTTGTTAATGGGAAATTCCGATGTATTGTTCCATCATACATTTTTGTATAATTTTCGTCATAATTTATGGGTTGTCATTCTGTATTTCAGTATGATAGTCTTTTTCAAAATATTCGCATCGGCGGCAACTAACGGTGCAGGAGGAACGGGCGGTATTTTTGCACCAAGCTTATTTGTGGGTTGCATTACGGGATTTGTGGTATCGGAGGCTATGAATTGGTTAGGATTTGATATTCCGAGCAAAAATTTTGCATTTGCAGGCATGGCTGGTTTAATGTCTGGTGTGATGCATGCACCTCTAACTGGCACTTTTTTAATTGCCGAATTGACGGGCGGTTACGATTTATTGATGACGCTTATTATTACGTCAGTTATTTCGTACCTGACTATCATTGTGTTTGAACCTCATAGCCTTTATGCGATGCGTTTGGCGCAAAAGGGCAAATTATTAACGCACCACAAGGATAAGGCTGTACTGACGCTTCTCACAATGGATAATGTTATAGAAAATGATTTGGAAGTAGTTTATCCCGAAATGTCTTTGGGCGAATTGGTGAAAGTTATTTCTCGTTCAAATAGAAATATTTTTCCTGTGGTTGATAGAAAAACCGGTGTCCTTCAGGGTGTTATGCCGTTGGACGAAGTTCGTAACATTATGTTCCGTCCGGAGCTGTACAACCGTTTTACGGTGAAAAAATTGATGATTTTTCCTAAAGCGAAAATCAATGTGAATATGCCGATGGAGAAAGTGATGGAGATATTTGAAAAAACGGGAGCGTGGAATTTATCGGTAGTGGATGATAGTGGTAAATATGTCGGTTTTGTTTCTAAATCAAAGATTTTCAATTCCTATCGTCGCGTGTTGGTGGATTTTTTCAACGAATAATCTTAAATTTTTCCAACAAGAAAGTTTTTTCTCATCTCTTCGGGAAATTTTTCAATTGCATATCTGAGCATAGTGCGTGGCATAGTTTTGTAACGCTCGTTTTGTGTAAGAAAGGCATATTCGCAGTTGAAATTGCGTTTACCGACTTCGCGAAGCATCCAACCTACTGCTTTGTGTATCAAATCGTGCTGATGGTGCAGTAGCAATTCAGCAATAGACAATGTGTCATTGAATTGTCCGTTGCGGATAAAAGTCAGCGTACTGACAATAGCGATGCGTTGTAGCCACAAGTTGGTACTTTTGGCAAAAATGTAGAGGTCGTCTTTGGGACGATTGAGCAGAAAACCACCAACGATGATTGGTGCCGACAAATCGACTAAATCCCAATTATTGATGTACGGATGGTTGGTAATGTAAAATTTATAGATTTTCGCTTTCGCTTCTTCGTTTTTTTCTTTCTTAAATTTTTCTACTAAAAAGAGTAGGGCTGTCATTCTGCATTCGTGTATCGGATTTTTAAGCAGTTTTTGTATTTCGCTTAGTTCCAAAGTTTTAATTGATTTTACAAGGGCACGTTGCATAGGGACAGTAACACCGATAAATTGGTCGCCTTCGCCATATTCGCCTTTTCTTGTTTTGAAGAAGGAGGATAAGATTTTGGCTTTAGAAGGGTCGGCTAACTGCTTGAGTTTCTGTTCGATTTCAGAGGCTTTCATCATAAAAAAAACTACGGCAAAAACGAATTGCTTTTGCCGTAGATGATAAGTAAAATTTATTATTTCGCTGTTGTTACCCTATCTACCAGATAGACAATGTTCATAAATGGTATTCCGCTATTGGTATTGAGCCCGATTTCGCAGGTGCGACTGTTGCTGTAACCGCTAGTGATGCCGTGTTTTTCTATTTGCGGACGCAATTTTCGCAGGGCAAATTTATTGACTTCGGGATGTGTAAATCCTTTATCGCCGGCAAAACCGCAACAACCGACTTCTTCGGGAACAACCACGTTGTTGGAACACAATTTTGCCAACTGTATGAGGCTATCTTTTAAATCCATTTTTATAGTGGAACAAGTGGCGTGTACCGTAATTGTTTCGTCAATTGGCGTGAAAATGAGCTTGTCGACAAGGAATTTCATAATAAATTCTACAGGTTCGTAGAGTTCTAAGTTCTTCATTGTATTCCGCATTCGGTAGAGACATGGACTTTGGTCGCACAAAATGGGATAGCGACCATTGTCGGAAGCTGCGCGTAATGCCGCTTCCAATTCTGCCGATTTCTGGTCGGCAATATCGGGCATACCTTTACTTTCCCAAATTGTTCCGCAGCAGAGTCCTTTCATATTTTTCGGGAAAATCACTTCGAATCCTGCTTTTTCGAGCAATTTTACTGTTTTTTGCATCAGCGGCATTTGGTCGGGGTCGTTTTTGCTTACGCCCATTGTTTGGTTGATGCAGCTTGGGAAATAAACTACTTTTAAATTTGATTTTAAAGTTGCTTTTGCTTTTTTTGTGCCTTTGGGCATTGCCGAAGTCCACAGCGGTAATCCCATTTTATGGACAATTGCCGCACCAAAGTTCATAATTTTGTTACCAAGTAGTTTACTAATGACGTAAATGGTGTTCAGACCGACTTTTAAGCTTGATTGCAGGACACCTAAATAGCGGGCAGACCAAATTCCTAATTTTTGGGCAGTTTTGCTTTGTTCAATCTCCCTTTCGCGAATGACGTGGATAAATTCTCCGGTGTTGATTTTGACCGGACAACTTGTGGAACAAAGTCCGTCGCCGGCGCAAGTGGCGTTGCCCAAATATTTGAATGATTTGATGAGTGCTTTTAACCGTTTGTTGTCTTCGCCCGTTTGTTTTAATCGTTCTATTTCGCGCTGAATAACAATACGTTGGCGCGACGACAAAGTAAATCCGCAGGTAAGACAATTGACTTCGCAGAAACCGCATTCGATGCATTTATCCACTAACGGATGCAGTTTTGGAAGTGGTTTTAAATTTTTTATATGACATTTGGGGTCGTCGTTGAAAATAACGCCCGGATTAAGAATATTTTCGGGGTCGAAGAGCTGTTTGATGGCTTTCATCACATTATAAGCCTTTTCGCCCCATTCTTTTTTAACAAAAGGAGCCATGTTGCGACCTGTTCCGTGTTCCGCTTTCAACGAGCCTTGGTATTTATCCACAACCATTGTTATCACATCGTTCATCATTTCTTCATAGCGTTGAACGGATGCCGGTGTGTCAAATGCTTGATTAATAATGAAATGGTAATTGCCTTCTAAAGCGTGTCCGTAAATTACCGCATCATCGTAGTGGTGCTTTTCTAAAAGAGCCTGTAAGTCAACTGTAGCTTGTGGCAATAATTCGATGGGAAAAGCAACGTCTTCGATAAGACACGTGGTGCCGATGGGGCGCATACTGCCGACCGAAGGGAATATACCGGAACGCATAGCCCAATATTTTTTGTAAACATTAGGGTCGTCGGTAAATTTAGCAGCGGTCAGTGGCGTAAATTGGTTGATCACAGCTTCTGCTTGAGCTATTTTTTCGGATAGTTCTTGTTGCGTGTCTGAATCCACTTTGACCAAAAGGGCGATGGTGGTAGATGGCAGTGTTTCGAAACCTTCTACTGTTTCTTTTACAGAGGCTAAAGCTTTATAATCAAACAGTTCAACCGCAGAAACAGGGCGTTTTTTCAATTCAATAACAGCGTGACAAGCCGCATCGGTATTAGGAAAGAAGGTTAGCGCACTTGCGGTTTTTTTGTAGTCAGGCTCCGTTCTCATGGTTACTTCGCTCAGGAATGCCAAAGTGCCTTCTGAACCAACTAACAAGTGTGCAATGACATCGAAAGGGTCATCTAATTCAACCAACGGACAAATGGTTAATCCTGTAACATTTTTAATGCTGTATTTTTTGCGAATGAACGCCGTCAGTTCTTTATCGTCGCGTACCTCTTTTTGAATTTTTTGAAGTTCCTCGATAAATTTCGGATGAGTTTTCTTGAAACTTTCCTTACTTTTTTCATCGGCGGTATCCAAAATGGTGCCATCTGCCAAAATCAGTCTTGCCGAAAGCATAACACTGTTGCTGTTGGCGTGGGTGCCACAACTCATTCCCGAAGCATTGTTCATGACAATACCGCCCACCATAGCCGAATTGAGAGATGCGGGGTCGGGACCAAATTTGCGTCCGTAGGGTTTTAATAATTCATTAACGCGTTGTCCGATAATTCCGGGTTGTAGTTTAATTTTTAATCCATTGTCGCTTATTTCGTATTTTTCCCATTTTTTTCCGACAACTACTAAAATGGAGTCGGTAATGGCTTGTCCCGAAAGACTTGTTCCGGCGGCGCGGAAGGTAATGGATTGCTTGTTTTTACGGGCGTAGTCCAGAATTTCGATAATTTCTTGTTCATTGTTCGGATGGACAACATGTTTAGGTAGCAAGCGATAAAAACCGGCATCGGTTCCCCATGCTAAACGATCAATTTCAGAAGTTTTTGGCAATTGCATATTTTTGCTGATAGATTTTATTTGTAGAGATAATATTTCGACGATAGTGTTCTATAAGCATCCACGTCTTTGTACCAATAATCTGCTATGTCTTCAAAACGGTACCTTTTGGTAAAAGTGGTGCGAATATAGTCGCTGCCGGATACTTTGTCGAACATGGAGTAACGGGCAGTATCGGCGTTATTAAACACTGTTTTATCAGGATATAAATCATTGAGTATTTGCATAATGTAGAATTGCACTTCGGACAGTTTTGCTTGGCTGTAGTCAGTAATATGTATTTCTACGCCTTGGCAATTTTCGCCTTTGAATGTGCTGTAGAATGGTTTGAAATGAATCGGACGAAAATGTAATCCTTTCAAATTCAATGCGTTCATAGCATTTGCCAATTTGTCGGCTTCCATCCATGGAGCACCCACTATTTGAAACGGCAACGTGTAGCCTACGCCAATGGAAACGTAGTACAGTTCACCCAAAATACCGGTGATGGGATAGAACAGAGCAGAGTGTTTATGCGGAATGTGGGGAGATGCGAGAACCCATTCCAAACCGGTTTCTTCCCATGTCATTTCCCGTGTCCAACCTTCCATTTTCACCACGTGGAGACGGCATTTTTTAGATAGCATTTTTTCTTCGTTCAACATTATGGCTAATTCGCCACAAGTTTGCGCATAGAGATATGGAATTTTGAATTGGCTGACAAACGAAATAAAGTCGTCTTCAGCGTAATTTCCTTCAATTTTAATTCCTCCAAGAGGATTGGGGCGGTCAAGTACCACAAAATCGATGTTGTTTTCGGCAGCGGCTTCCATAGCTAGTCCCATAGTGCTGATGAAAGTGTAGGAACGACATCCAATATCTTGAATATCATACACTAACACATCAACTCCTTTGAGCATTTCGGGGGTTGGTTTGCGTGTTTTTCCATAGATAGAGAAAACGGGAACGCCTGTTTTTGAGTCGGTGGTGTTGTCCACTTTGTCGCCGGCGTGTACATCGCCACGGACGCCATGTTCAGGTCCGAATAATGCAACCAATTGAACGTTTTTTGCATCATATAGAATATCAATGGTTGATTTCAAATGACTGTCAACGCCTGTTGGGTTAGTAATTAACCCGACTCGTTTTCCCGCAAGGATATCGAAATTGTTGTCGCGAAGGACTTCAATGCCGGTTTTCACTGTAGCGGCATCGGTTGTGCAGCTGCTAAGAGCCACAATAAAAGAACTTAAAAGAAATGTTTTGAGTTTCATAAAAATAAGTTTTAAATGAATGACAAAATTAATCAAAAAAAGAACAAAAACAATACTTTTTTGTCCATTTTTCTAATAACCTTTAAGAGCCCTTCTTTCTTTTTTATTTAAAAATTTTGTTTATTCTTGTTTTTTAGCTACTTTTGCAATCCTTTATAGGGGGATGTAAAATGTTTTGAATAAACCCTTAAATGTAATGAAGTTTAAAAAAAACAATCTCAAACGTGGTATTATTTCAAACCTCTCCTCTGTTGGTTATATGCCTCGTTGGATAGTGCTTGCGGTTGATTTAGTGTTGTGTACACTCGCTTTTTATTTGGCTTATTTCTTGGTAATTAAGCTCTACTATAACATTCCTCAATACCAAGAAGTAGCAGTAGAAACACGTTTGTTGGTAACACTTTTTTGTCAAACGGTGTTCTTTTTTGTGTTTCAAACGTTTGCAGGCATACTGCGTTATTCCACATACGCCGATGCGCTGAAATTGGCAATGTCGGTGCTGGCTACGCTTATAGTACTGTTTATTATCCATTATGCATGGTATTTTTTGTTTGGTGTGCGCTTCTTTTTGGGCGTTGGTTTGCTTGTCTATGGTGTTCTTGCATTTTTGTTCCTTTTTCTGCTTAGGTTGATTGTAAAGGTTACGTTTGATTATTTTGTGGTGAGTGTTGGTCAAGTAATACCTGTATTGATATATGGAGCAAAGACCGCCGGCGTAAGTATTGGCAAAATGCTTCATTCCACGACTGAATCCAAATACAAGTTGATGGGTTTTATCGATGATAGCAAAAGTGCCAATAAAATGCAGATTTTAGGCTGTCCGGTCTATTTGCGAAGCGATGAACGTAAATTGAAAGAAGTTTTCAAGAAAAAACAAATACGCGCTGTCATATTCTCACCTTGGAAAATGAAAGATATTAAAAGTACTAAAGAATTGGATTTTTTTCTTAACAACCAAGTATCAGTTTTGACGGCACCGCTTATTGAATCGTATGAAGATCGCTTGGACGAAGACAAATTGAAAAAGAGTCTCAAGAAAATTAAATCCATCCAAATTGAGGATTTGCTTAACCGTCGACAAATAACTATTAATCAAGACAATATTGCAAAACAGATAACGGGAAAAGTTGTTTTGATATCAGGTGCGGCAGGTTCTATTGGTAGTGAAATAGCACGTCAAATCACGTCATTCAATCCTAAGATGTTGGTTCTTGTCGACCAAGCGGAGTCGCCCTTGCACAATTTGCGTTTGGAAATGGAGGAAAAATTTCCCGATTTGTGTTTCACTGTTTTTATTGGCGATGTTCGTAACTACGAGCGTATGGAGGCTTTGATGCAAACTTATCGTCCTGATATCGTTTACCATGCGGCGGCTTATAAACATGTGCCGTTGATGGAGGATAATCCAAGCGAAAGCATACTTACCAATGTGCTAGGCACTAAAAATATGGCGGATTTATCTGTCAAATACAATGTATCAAGTTTTGTGATGGTGTCTACTGATAAGGCTGTAAATCCGACTAATGTGATGGGTGGGTCGAAGCGTATAGCCGAAATCTATGTACAATCGCTATTCAATAAATTGGTGAAAGAGAATAGTGCGTGCACGCAATTTATCACAACGCGTTTTGGCAATGTATTGGGTTCCAACGGTTCAGTCATTCCTCTTTTCAGGCAACAGATAGAGAAAGGAGGACCGCTAACAGTAACGCATCCCGATATTATTCGCTATTTTATGACGATACCGGAAGCTTGTTTGTTGGTGTTGGAAGCCGGTAGCATGGGTAAAGGCGGTGAAATTTTGATTTTCGACATGGGTGAACCCGTCAAAATTGTTGATTTGGCACGCCGAATGATTCAGTTAGCGGGTTTTGTTCCCGATGTGGATATTGCCATCAAATTCACAGGTTTACGTCCGGGTGAAAAACTCTATGAAGAGTTGCTGTTGTCGAAAGAAAATACAATTCCTACTTATCATGACAAAATAATGATAGCGAAAGTGTGCAAGTTTGATTATGATACTGTTTTGCCGGAAATAATGGAACTTATTTCGTTGGCTCACGACATAAAAGACTATGCCGTAGTGGAAAAAATGAAAAAAATTGTCCCTGAATATATCAGTAAAAACTCGCCGTACGAGGTCATTGATTCGAAAAACAAGATTTATGCAAAAATTAATTGAAAATATAAGTCAGATGCCGTTATTCGGTGTCGTAATAACTTTTTTGATAGGATTGCTTTTTATGCCTTTAGTTATAAGGGTAGCGAAAAAGTATAATTTTGTGGTTAAACCTAATAAGCGAACATCCCATCAAGGCGATATTCCTAATGTTGGCGGATTGAATATCTTTATTTCCTTTGTTATTTTCTTTTGTATATTTGAGTATTATCAAATTCCCAATTTTTATTCGCTGCTAATGGGTTTTTGTGCTATTTTGCTGGTGGGTCTCATCGATGATTTAATTGATTTGAGGGCATCTTGGAAATTGCTTGGCGAAATAATAGCAGGGTGTTTTCTTATAGTTTTAGCTGATGTTCGTATAACCAATATGCACGGCATTTTTTCTATTTGGGAATTATCCGACGCTGTCAGCTATTTTGTCTCTTTTTTTGTTTATATAGCTATTATTAATGCTTTGAACTTGATAGACGGTGTTGATGGTTTGGCTTCGGGTATGGGCATAATTTATGCGTGCTTTTTCGCCATCTATTTTCACTTGACGGGCAACATCGCATTGTCGCTTTTAGCGTATGGACTTTCAGGTTCTTTGGCAGTGTTTTTCATATACAATGTTTTTGGCGATAGTCGCCGCAAAATATTCATGGGCGACTCGGGGTCGTTGCTTCTTGGCTTCTTAATTTCTTACTTGACATTCCAATTTTTGGAATTGAATGCTTACTGGCCTCTTGATACACTACAAATATACCACATGAAAGCTGCTCCTGCCGTTGCTATCTGTGTACTTTTTGTGCCGTTGTTCGATACGGTGCGTGTGGCGGTTACGCGCATCAAACATGGAACATCGCCTTTTTGTCCTGATAAAAATCATATTCATCATTTGTTGTTGCGTATAGGGCTGAAACACAAACAAGTAACTTGTGTTTTAATGACTGTAACCATATGTTTCACTTTGTTAGGTATCGCTTGTCGTAACTGGTCATCTATCTGGTTAATGGTTTTGACTTGCGTAATAGGTTTTATACTAATATTCATATTATGGCGTTTGGTTGATAAGGCTAATAGTGAATCTTCAAATAAAAATCAAATTAACAATTAAAATCATATGAAAACGAAACGTAAAATAGCCGTTATCGGTTTAGGATATGTGGGATTGCCGCTTGCTCGTCTTTTTTCTACAAAGCATCCGACAATTGGATACGATTTGAATAAAAAACGTGTTGATGAATTGATGTCGGGACATGATTCGACGTTGGAAGTGGAGGATGAGCTTTTGCAACAAGCTATTGCCAACGGTTTTCGTTGTACTGCTAACATTGAAGATATTAAAGATTGTGATTTCTATGTAGTGGCAGTACCTACGCCTGTAGATGAAAACAATCGTCCTGATTTGCGCCCATTGTTGAAAGCTAGCGAAGCGATTGGTGAAGTTATTTCCAAAGGCGATATTGTGGTGTACGAATCGACCGTTTACCCCGGTATGACGGAGGAGGAATGTATACCTGTTTTAGAACGAGTTTCGGGTTTGAAGTTCAATGTTGATTTCTTTGCCGGCTATTCTCCTGAACGTATCAATCCGGGTGACAAACTTCACACGGTAGAAAAAATTCGCAAAGTAACTTCCGGTTCAACTCCCGAAATAGCCGATATTGTCGATGCTGTTTACAATTCTGTTTTAGTGAACGGTACACACAAAGCATCGTCAATTAAAGTGGCTGAAGCTTCTAAAATTATAGAAAATTCACAGCGTGATGTCAATATCGCTTTTATGAACGAGTTGGCTAAAATTTTTAACGCAATGGACATTGATACTAACGATGTTATCGAAGCAGCTTCGTCGAAATGGAATTTTATTAAACTTACTCCGGGTTTAGTGGGTGGTCACTGTATCAGTGTCGATCCGTATTATTTGATTCAAAAAGCGCAAGTTTACGGCGTCTTACCTCGTGTGATGACCAGCGCACGTCGTTTGAACGACGGTATGGGAGCTTATGTGGCAAATCAGACCATCAAATACATGAACAAGACGGGAAAAATGGTAAAAGATTCCAAAATTTTAATTCTCGGCATTACGTTCAAGGAAAATTGCCCCGATATTCGTAACACAAAAGTTGTGGACATTTATCATACTTTGATGGAATACACCAACAATATCACGGTTTATGATCCTTGGGCAAATGTGGATGCCGTAAAACATGAGTACCATATTGATGCTGTCAATGAACTTCCTGATGAACAATATGATGCTCTGATATTGGCGGTAGCGCACGACAAATTCAAAACGTTTGATTTTGCAAAATTTAAAGCACAAGGTACTGTCATTTTTGATGTTAAGAATTTTGTTGATCGCGATTTGGTTGACGGAAGACTTTAAAAAAATATCAACCCCAAAACCCTTTTGCAAAAAACTCGTATGGAGCGTGCAGAAGGAACGGTTGATAAGATTGATGTTGACATATACTGAAAAATGACAGATACAAAATCCAAAACTATCGCTCGTAATACGCTGTTACTGTATATGAGAATGTTGCTTGTAATGGCAATTACCTTATATACGGTGCGTCTCGTATTGGATGCGTTAGGCATGGTAGATTACGGTTTGTATAATGTCATTGCCGGCGTTGTTACGATGATGGCTTCGGTGAATAGTGCATTATCGGCTGCCACGCAACGTTATTATTCCTATGCGCTTGGTGAAAATAACATCGGTAATTTAAACAGATTTTTTTCGGCTATTTTTAATATCTATCTCATATTTTCGCTACTTGTTTTAGTGTTGGGCGAAACCGTAGGATTGTGGTTTGTTAATACCCAACTGTCGATTCCTGCAGAACGTATGGTCGCAGTGAATTATCTCTATCAGTTTTCAATCTTCATTTTCATTGTGGGCATGATGGCTACTCCGTACTCTTCGATGATGATAGCTAAAGAAGATATGAATCTGTTTGCTATTATTAGTGTGGTAGAGTGTTTGTTGAAATTACTTGCAGTAGTAGTATTATATTGGATTCCGGTAGATAGATTAATTATGTATGGCTGTCTTTTGCTTTTGGTGCAATTGATTTCTACGGGAGGCTACGTATTGATTTTTAAACTGAAGTATAAAGAGTGTAGCTATGTGAAATTACAACACTCCGAACTTTATAAAGAGATTGTTTCGTTTTCAGGTTGGAATTTGTTTGGTTCGTTATCTAGTGTCTTGAATTTTCAAGCGAATACGATTTTGATTAATATTTTTTTCGGGCCGGTGGTAACGGCAGCTCGTGCTATCGCGTTGCAGGTCTATAATGCATTAGGTGCTTTTTACAATAGTTTTATTACAGCACTTCGTCCGGCAATGATAAAAAGTTATGCCGAAAAAGACAATAAGTATTTGATGCATTTATTTGAGTTTAGCAATAAATTTATCTATTATTCTTTATTGGTAATAGGTTTACCATTAATTTTTGAAATGGAATTTATACTGTCTGTTTGGCTGAAAGAGATATCATCGGACATGGTTATATTTACGCAATTGATAGTGGTGTTTGCCATTTTGTTAGCGTTGCACAATCCTGTTACGATTATTATGCAGGCGACTGGAAAAGTAAAGAAATATTTTCTGTATGTCGAATCGTTTACATTATTGTCAATGCCGTTTACTTATGTGGCATTTAAACTTGGTTTTCCAGCATCGTCCACGTTTGTAGTGATGATTATAGTTTTTGCATTGGCGCATCTCATTCGTCTGATAATCTTGAAATTAAATGCAGAGTGGTTTCGAATTAAAGATTATATGGTGTCGTTTGTTGTGCCGGCACTGCTAATAACAGCTTTTGCTACTGTTTGTACATTGTTGATGAGAAATTTTGTGGATAATCAGATAGCGAAATTCGTGTGTGTTGTTTTGGTGGCTATCGTTTCCATAGTAGTACCCGTGCTATGCTTTGCGTTGAACAGACAAGAAAAACAACTGCTTAAAATGTTAATACATAGGTAATGGATCATATCAAAGTATTGGATAATTTATATTTGGTAATCAATATATGCTTATATTTGATAGCCATTATTGTGTGTTACAGACGATATGGATACATGAATATTGGTGGCGCATGCCTTGTGCTGTATCTTTCTATTGCGGTTGTTTCGCTGCATTTGTACAATACATCTACATTTGAATTTGATTTCGAAAGGCTAACTTTGTTTCCGTTCCTTTATTTGTTCGGTATGTTGCTGATGGCGTTGTCTTCTTTGTTGAAATTTGACGAACGTGCTGTGACATTTGAACAGCCGACAGCCATGCGTTCATTTTATGCGCTGTGCGTGGTGGGAGTTCTTGCTACTCTATTTTATTTTATCAGTAGTCTTTCTTCACTCCAGTTAAATCTTGCAAGTTTGTTTGTAGATAGCGGAGGCGCCGATTTGTATGCTGATAGTATGGAAGATAGCGAAGATGTTGGTGTAGGAGTAGATAATTTGATGTCCATCATTAGCAATTTGTGTTCCGACGTAATGATATTGGCTTTGTTTTATGTGATGACATTCAAGTCCCCCAAAAAATGGTTAATTGTCGGTATTATAGTATCAGTAGCACTGAGTTTGATAATGTCGCTTTCGGAAGGTTTGCGTGGACAGGTTGTATTATCGTTGCTGACCATTTTATTTACCTATTATTTATTTCGTTATAGATTACCCCAAAGGGCAAAGCGCATAGCTAAAATTGTGATGATTGTTGTTGGCGTGTTGGCTATAGTACCGGTGGCTTTTATTACGTTCAGTCGCTTTGACAATCACCAATCGATGGATGTTGCCGAATCAATAGAATGGTATTATGGTCAGTCGTTTCTGAATTTTAATAATTACGGATTGGATGCTGGAGGTATTCGCTATGGCGATCGTACGGCAAATTTTTTCAAAAGTTTTCTTTTCGATGATGTTCCTCATAATTTTGTAGAACGGCGCGAAAAATATTCACACTTGAAAATTGACGATTACTATTTTTATACGTTTGTTGGCGATTTTACAATTGATTATGGACCTATTTTGGCGGTGTTGCTTTTTATAATTTTTACTGTTATTTTTGTAAAAAAAACAAGAGCAGACAACAATCGTTTACATTTTCACCAGTTGTTAATGCTCTATTTTGTGTTATGCGTGTGTGTGCAAGGCTCCTTCTATTTGTTTTCATATTCCGATGTGGGAGGAAACTTGAAGATGATATTTATGCTAATGCTCTATGTTTATTTTAAGTTGGATTATATGCGTGCTAATGGCATTCTTAAGTGGAAATAAAGACGCTCTAAATTATGAAACTAGCATTGTTTTATAAGGAATTATTAAGTTTTGCAAGGAAACAAATTAAGATATTTTTAGCATATAGCGTAGCAACAGGTGCTCTTGTTGTAGTGATAAAATAATTCGAAAAAGCTAATAAATTAAGGTTCAAGATTAGTTAAGTAAAGATTATCTTTGCATAATTAATTGAA
>ERZ795049.954-NODE-954-length-41301-cov-26.643214_pt1 | contig 41301 bp, 37 predicted proteins | sample MGYA00375133_ERZ795049 | MGnify/ENA primary metagenome ERZ795049 (study PRJEB30178, sample SAMN05720147) | activated sludge metagenome | isolation source: anaerobic digester from wastewater treatment plant | place: Japan | collected 2015-04-20 ... | reverse complement strand
TTTTTAAGGAGGGGGCTAAACAATCCGTCTGCGGATTGTTTTTGTTAGGTCGCCTGGTCGGTTTGGCCGAATAACGTTTAAGGGGGGAGCGTTAATTCTACGCTAGACCGACCGGGCGACTTAATAATTTCCCCGCCATTATTTATATGGTTAATAAGTTGAAAAAAATATTAGTTCAACCCTATTTATGGATAATTATTGGATTAGTTGTGGTTATTATTTTAGCGGGGCTAGTTTTAGGGCCAACCATTTTAGAGAGAATAAGGTGGCGTCAATGGCAGGCACCTTTTTTAGATGATGCGCGGACTAGTTTGGGCGGGGATAGCCCTGAGGCAGCCTACAAGGGGTTTTGGCAAGCCTTGCAGGCAGGAGAGCGTGATACGGCCCTAGCCTATGTGATTGGAGTGAGGCGGCCGTATTTTCAGACAGCCTGGGAAGACCCAGCCCTGTGGGCCCTAGATCAAAGTTTGCCTGAGACTACCACCTTGGTATTTATTGGTGATTGTCTGTCTGACGCTATGGCTTGTAAGAAGCGGGCCGTTTTAAGTTATTCTACCGCCACCACTACCGGCCGCATTGAACTTTACCAGAATTTAGCTGGTCGGTGGCAAATTGGCGATATTTATTAAAATTTATGTTAAGGAGGGGAAAGAGCCACTGGTGGCTTAGTTTATTGTCTTTGTTGTTGGTTATGGGTTGTAAGCCGGCCCTAGCCTATGACCATAATATTACTCACCCCCGACTTACCAGCTGGTCAGTTCAGGTATATAATCTAGCTTTCCGTCCATTAATTAGTGACCAAGAATTAAAATGGCTGGCTACTGGTGCCGCGGCTGAGGATGAACCAGTCCTAAGGACAATGAATCATTTTTGGTGGCCCCAGACCGATCGGCCATTAAGTGCTGGTAGCTATCATTTAATGTCTTTAGAAACAGCGCCAGACTGGGCGATGTCGCCAGGCGCGCAAGCTAATCTCATCTATGGTTCAGCTTTTAGCTGGTACCAAGCCATTGAAGCTTACCGGAAAGGAAATTATGAAACAGCCTTTATTAATTTGGGACATGTGCTTCATGTCTTACAAGATATTAGCGTACCAGCCCACAGCCGCAACGACCCTCATGTGTTAGGAGATGCTCTAGAAAATTGGGTGTTTCAACATCATGAGGACTTAGCGGTTTTGTCGGCCTTAGTACGGCCGCGGTGTCAAGATTACCGTGATTGTTTTCGCCAGCTAGCCAGTGCTGTTAATGTTAATTATTTTAGCCAAGACACAATTAATAGTCCGGCTCAGGCCGGTGATTGGCCAGATAAACCGGCTATTAAAGATTGGCCTTCGGAGAGTGGATATATTATTTATCGGGGATATAGGCTAGCTTATTATAATGAAGCGCGTCGCCGTTTTATTTTAGATGATCTAGTGCTTAGTGATTATTGGTCGCAGATTACGCCCCTGACTGTTGGTTATGGGGCAGAGTTGCTGCGTCTTTTTTTTGAAGCCGTAGCCGATCCTGGGGTTGTGTCTGAGACAACATCGTGGTTAACTCGCTGGCGTTCAACCATTCAGGGCAGTAGCGAGGCGCCGGTTGAGATTATAGATAATCCGGCTAAAGTTAGTAATGATTTAGGATCATCTCCAGTTGTAGTTTCCTCTACTTTAGCGGCTACTAATTCTATAGTTGTGACCTCAGGGGCGACAACTGTATCTACCCCCAGTAGCGCTACATCTAAAGTGGAGGCTAATTTAGTGGCGACTAGCTCAACCCCGAAGACAGGAGTAGATGAACCAAAGTCTAATTTAGGAGTTAAAAGAGTAATTGATGGCGATACCATCGAGCTTACTACTGGGGAAAAAGTGCGGTATTTAGGTATTGATGCTCCAGAATTAGCCTCTACTTCTAATAAGGCTAGCGAGTGTCTAGCTGAAGAAGCTAAGAACCGTAATCAGGCTTTGCTAGCAGGGGGGCCGCTTAAGTTAGTAGCCGATAGCGGAGGAGATAAGGATAGTTATGGTCGTCTACTGCGTTATGTTTATGCTGGTGATGTTTTTGTTAATAAAGAATTGGCATTGGAAGGATTGGCTCAAGTATTTTTTTGTACAGCCAACCAATTAAATTGTCCTTTAGCTAAAGATCAGGCGAGACGGCAAGAAATTATTACTGCTGGTGAAACGGCTAAACAGGCTAAATTAGGTATTTATAGCAGTCGCTGTCAAGCTCAGCCAATCTTATCTACCTCATCAACGACTAGCACTAGTGGGGTTGTCTCTAATAGTCCTAATGCGGCTACAAGTTCTAAAACAACAACCACCGCTAGTACTAGTAGTAATATGAATACTTCTACCGTTAAGACTAATACTACTTCTAGCCAGCCCAATGCTGACCGGCAACCACCCGAAACTACCATTAAAACTGAAGTGCCGGCGGTAATTAATACTGGTACAGCTCAATTTTTGTTAATTTCTAATGAACCTGGCACTTTTGAATGTCAGCTTAATGACCAGAACTGGAAAAAATGTGCCGCTGATTATGAGCTTAAAAATTTAGTTGCCGGATCTTATACTTTGAAAGTGCGAGCCATTGATGAAGCTTCTAATGTTGACCCGACGCCGGTGGTGTTTTCTTGGCTGATTGACAAGGAGCGGCCCACGATTAGTTGGCTAACTAAACCCTCTAGTACTGTTGCCGGTGACAAGGTTGTTTTTGCGGTGGAAGTTAATGAGGCCAGTGAATTATTTTGTGATCTTGATGGTGGCGGGGAGGAACCTTGTCCGTCTAATTTAACCTATAATAATTTATCGCCCGGTAAGCATGAGCTGGTGGTGCGGGCGCGTGATAGGGCTGGCAATTATTCAGCTAAATTAAGCGCTAGTTGGACAGTTTTAGACAATACACCGCCGGGCGAGGTAGTGATTGATTATCCGCCGACAGATCCGTGGTTTACTAGTTCTAGTTCACTAACTATTAGTGGTTTCGTGGACAATGACGCTAAAGTGCTAGTCAATGGTCGCACAGCCCAGTCTTTAGCCGATAGTAAATGGCGTTCAGCCGTTAGTCTTACTGAGGGCCGTAATAATATTGCTATTGTCGCTATGAGTCCGGCTGGCCAAACTGGACCAACCTCCACCTTTATCATTGTGTTAGATAAAACTAAACCTAGCTCCAGTATGGTGGCTTTGCCAGAAACTGTTACAGAGACAGGGTTTGTAGTAGCGTGGTTGGGAGAAGATTTGGGCAGTGAGCCTAGTGGTCAGTTAGTCTTTGATGTTCAGTATCGAGTTGGCAGTGGATCCTGGCAGCCTTGGCTGGAAGAGGTAAATTATACTAGTACTATTTTTGATGAGCCCCTTAATGTTGGTCAAAAAGTTTCTTTTCGGGTGCGGGCTCGCGATTTAGTGGGTAATTGGGAAAATTGGCCTTCTAATTCCTCTGCTGATACTTATACCACCCTTATAGCTCAACCTAGCGGTCCGCCGCCCAAGATAGTTATTAGCCAATTCGCGACTCGGGGATCAGGCGGAGCGAGTGATGAATTTGTTGAGCTCTATAATCCTAACAATGAAACCGTTGACTTGACTGGCTGGCGGTTGCAGAGTAAATCGGCCGAAGGTTCAGCTTGGATTAATCGTTTAGGCAGTGATGGTTTGCCAGAGGGTAGTTATATTGAGGCTCATGATTATTTTTTGTTAGCTAGCGCTGATTATGCTGGCCCCACTATTCCCGACTACCAGCATTTAAGTAATTGGGGCTTAGCCGATAGCGGAGGTCATATACGGTTAGTAGATGGCCAGGATAATGTTTTAGACAAGGTAGGATATAATCAGGCTAGTGATCCAGAAGGTCAGCCAGCTTTAGCCGATTTAGCGGCTGGTCATAGTTTAGAACGTAAGGCCGGACCTAATTCTACGGCTTCTAGTTTAGGGCCGGGAGGCAATGAAGCTAATTTAGGACGAGGCTGGGATACAGATAATAATTTAGATGATTTTGTTGACCAGCCCGAGGTAAGACCTCGTTCGGGCAAGCATCAAGTATTTGATGGGGATTCATTAAGCGTTGGATTAGCCCATCTTTGGCATTTTGATGAATGTTTAGGGGATACAATTCAGGACTGGGCGGGCCAGGCTAATATTATAAATCAGCCCTTTTTATGGCGCGTGGGCTATTTTGGCTGTGCTGCCTACCAGACCTGGGAACGGCCGGCAGTGAGTCTAAACCTGGGCCCAGCCATTGATCCGGCAGCCGTAACCCTGGCTTACTGGTGGCGTAACGCTTCTTATCCTAATGAAGGTCGAGGTCATGAGTATCTCGTGGGTGCGGATGGCCAGATCATCTTTGGACTTACTCCTTCAGCAATGGGGTCAGTCCAATTTTGGCATTATGGCCAGTATTATATTATTTTAGATGTTCTGCCGCAGGATGCTAATTGGCATCTTTTAGTGGCCAGTCAAGAGAATAACCAGCTTAAACTATATGTTGATGGGCAATTAAAGTGGACGATGGCCGCTGACTATAATCCACCGCGGATGATTACTAGGCTGGATTTAGCTGACGAGAATTGGCCCATTGACCGTGATGAACTGGCAATTTGGCAAAGGGTTTTAAGCCCAGCTGAGGTGCGTCGTCTTCAGCAATTGTCTTTACCTTTAAGCCCGCGACTTAATCGTCCTGAGCAACTTGCGCCAGTCGCTGTTTATTATTGGGCTTTTGATGATGGTGATGGCGATATAGCTTATGATAATTTACAGCGCGCTGCTTTATCTCCAATTGGTCGTTGGGTATACAGTCCTTTTAATTTGGGAGTACGGATAGGACATCCTAATGATCCGCAGACTACATTGTCCTCGATCATTAATAACCAAGATGTATCTTTATCTTTATGGTGGCATAGTAGCTCATACCCTAATGAGAGTCGAGGTGGTATTGTTTTACGCGACCTAAACGGTCAAGCACTATTTGGAATGGTGGTTGGTACTTGGGGCGCGGGTATTTATTATAATGGTGGCAGATGGTACCCCGTAGACAGCCGCATTGAAGATGCCAAGTGGCATCAGACAGTTTTAGTTTATGATTCTTATGCTTATCGTCTATCTTTATATTTAGATGGTCGTCTTTATTGGCAGGGCGAGGCGCTGTGGCTTAATAATCCGTTGACCTCTCTGACCATAGAACAAGAGAATTGGCCATTTGAACTTGATGAATTAACAATATGGCAAGGCGCCCTAAACGCTGTCCAGGTAGAGACGATGTATGAGCTGGCTCGGCCTAATTTAGAGGAGTTTTAATTATTTGCCAATTAGCTTGACCCGTGATAATCTAATAGCTATATGGAAATTCAAGGCCATCAGCTTCATTGGCTTCATATTGGTAATGAGCGGGTTACTCGGTGTTGGGCTGCTCATTTGGCTTCGCGTGAATTAGCGCAAAGTTATATTTTAGTTGGTCCAGCTGATGTAGGCAAGGCGATGGTAGCCAAGAATTTTATGCGCACTTTAGTATGTGAACGGCGTGACCAAGCAGGGTCAGATTGGCCCTGTGAACAGTGTGAAACTTGCCGGCAGACAGCTCGCGGTATTTATCCAGATTTTTATGAATTGGATGTCCTGCCGGATAAGCAAAAAATTAGTATTGATCAAGTGCGCCAGCTTCTAGATAAAGTTGGTTTATCATCATTAGCTAATAATTATGAGGTGGCTTTAATTCGCCACGCTGACCAGTTAAGTGAACCAGCGGCTAATGCTTTACTGAAAAATTTAGAAGAGCCCCAAGCTCAGGCGCTTTTTATTTTTTTGGTAGAGAATTTATCTGCTTTACCAGCTACCATTGTTTCCCGTAGCCAAGTGTTTAGATTTTATCCGGTGGCGGCTGATTTAATTTATGACCATCTAGTTAATGATTGGGGAACTAATCGCGATTTAGCTAAAAATTTAGCTCAAGTTTGTTTAGGTCGGCCTAATTTAGCAATTCGGTTTTTGGAACAGCCTGAGTTGTTTCAAGATTATTGTCAGACCGCTAAAATTCTATTACAATTAATAACAAGTCCAGTTTTAGCTGATCGTCTAGCTTATCTTCGTCAAGTTTATCCTTCGGTGGCTATCTCGGCCGGGGAGACAGAATGGAACTTATGGCAGATCTGGCTGGGGCTTATTAGAGATTTGCTATTGATTAAGCAAGATCAATTACCCTTAATTCAACACTGGTTTTTGCGTGATGAGCTAGAAAAGGCCGCTGATGTTTTATCTTTGTCAGTATTATTAAAAATATTTACTAATTTAGGCGCAGCCCGCGAGTATCTGACAGCCAATGTTGCTCCCAACTTGGTTTTTCATAACTTAGCGGTTGGCGCATAAACTATATGTCTATTTTATGGCAACATGGTCGCTATCTATTTCTGGGGCTGATTTTGCTAATTGGCCTTAGTGGTTGTTCGGCTATTAATAAACCAACTAGCCAAGCCGATATTGGTGGGGTTTTTCGTAGTGGCAATCGTGGCGACAATTGGCAGTCAGTGAGTTTGATTCCCAGTAACAGCGGTCATCCGGGAAGTATTGCCTCTTTAGATGCTAATATGCTTGTTATGGATCCTAGTGACCATCGGGCTTTGTATTTGGCCAGTGTAGATAATGGCTTAGCTTTTACTTATGATGGGGGGCAGAATTGGCAAATTGCTACTAGCTTGGGACGCATTAATGTTCGGGCTGTGGCTATTGATTATTATAATAAATGTTTAATTTTTGCTGCCTCGGGCAATCGTTTATTGCGTTCCGAAGATTGTAGCCGCAGCTGGAAACAAGTTTATTATGATAATGCGCCTGATGTGGTTATTACTAGTTTATTAACTGATCATTATAATTCTGGAGTAGTTTTTTTAGGGACCTCGCGGGGTGATATTTTACAGAGCAATGATAGAGGAGCAACTTGGCAAGTCGTCCAGCGCTTTAATAATACCATAAAACGCATTGTTATGAGCCCGAAAGACAGCCGTTTGATGTTTGCCGCTACTGCCGGCAAAGGACTATTTAGAACTACCGATGGTGGAGCAACCTGGGAGAATATTAATAAAAGCTTAGAGGAATTTAAGATTGGCAACCAATTTCGTGATTTAGCAATTTCTTTAGAAGATCAGCCAGTCACTTATTTAGCTACTGATTATGGTCTTTTTAAGTCTGTTAACTTGGGAGATAGTTGGACAAAGATTGAATTACTGACGCCTGAGAGTCAAACGATCATTAACGCCTTAGCCATTAATCCTCGTAATAGTCAAGAGATTTATTATGTGACCAATACTACTTTTTATCGGTCATTAGACGGAGGCAAGACTTGGTCTACTAAGAAACTACCGACTAGTCGAGCCGGTAAGGCGCTGTTAGTTGATCCAGAGCAGCCCGAGGTTTTGTATTTAGCGGTTAAAAAGATTAAAAATTAATTATTGTTGATGTTTACTTTAAAGCAGCAATCTAATCAGTCGGCAGCTCGACTGGGTCTTTTAGCGACAGCTCATGGCCAGGTTAAGACCCCAGTTTTTATGACGGTGGCTACTGCAGGGGTGGTCAAACATGTAGCGACTGAAGAATTACGGGAACTTGGAGCGCCAATAATTTTAGCTAATACCTATCATTTACTGTTAAATCCGGGTATTGAGGCTTTTAAGCGGGTTGGCGGACTGCATCATTTTATGGACTGGAATGGTCCAATTTTAACTGATAGCGGCGGTTTCCAGATTTTTTCTTTAACCGGTCGGCGGGTACACAGCCATAATTTAGTTAAGTTAACCGCTGATGGGGTATATTTTAGTTCACCACGCGATGGTCGTCGTTATTATCTAACACCTGAGGCATCTTTAGATATGCAGGTGGCTTGTGGGGTTGATATTGCGGTGGCGCTAGATGAATGTTTAGCTTTGCCGGCCAGTTTAGTTAAAATTCGCCAGTCGGTTGAACGGACCACTAACTGGGCTAAGAGAGCTAAAGCCCATTATCTTAATTTACCTCAGCCTAGGCCATTATTATTTGGAGTTATTCAGGGCGGGGTCAGCCGTAAGTGGCGAGAACAAAGTCTTTCAGATATGGTAGCCTTGGATTTTGACGGTTATAATATTGGAGGGCTATCTGTCGGGGAGACGGCGGAACAGATGTATGAAGTATTGGAATGGCTGGAGCCTCTTTTGCCTCGCGACAAGACTCGTTATTTAATGGGAGTGGGTTATCCTGATAATATTGTGGAAGCGGTTAGGCGAGGTATAGACATGTTTGATTGTGTTATCCCCACTAGAGAAGGCCGTCATGGCCGATTGTTTTTTTGGCAACCTGACAGGCATTTTCTTGACGAGACGGGCCGGGTGCGAGAGTTCTACCGAGTAGAAAATATTAGGAATAGTTCATTTGCCCAATTAGATGAGCCGATTAATCCTCAATCTCGCTTGCCCCTTTTGCGGCGCTATTCGTTGAGCTACTTACATTATTTATATAAAATACAAGAGCCATTAGGTTGCCGTTTAGCCAGTTTGAATAATTTGGAATTTTATTATGACCTTATGGCCTTAATTAGAGGGGCTATTGCTAATAATGAGCTATAATTATGGAATTAATCGCTGTTCATACTAGGCGGCTTCAACCGCCGCAAGATGATTCTCTGGGCGCCCTAATAGAAGGTTTAGACAGTATGGGTGGTCTTCAAGATGGCGATGTTTTGGCTATTACTTCTAAAATCGTTAGTCTTTATGAGGGACGAGCCGTAGCTATTAGCAGTGTGGAGGATAAAGACCAATTGATTATTAGTCAGGCCGATTATTATTTGCCGCGGGAAATGGTGCCCCATGGTTATGCTATTTTGACTATTAAAAATCATGTTTTAGCTCCCTCGGCGGGTATTGATGAAAGCAATGCAGCGTCTTATTATATTTTATTGCCGTCAGAACCAGAAAAAATTAATAGGGACTGGCGTGATATTTTACTTCATCATTATAATTTGTCTAATCTTGGCTTAATTTTAACCGATAGCCGTTCTATGCCTTTGCGGCGGGGGGTAGTGGGTGTTGGCCTTGCTTGCGCTGGTTTTTATCCGCTCCGAGATTATCGTGGTCAGTTAGATTTATTTGGTCGGCCTATGAAAATTTCTCAAACTAATATTGTTGATTCTTTAGCAGCTGCCGCTGTATATGTTATGGGGGAGTGTGCTGAGCAGACGCCGGCAGTTATTATCCGCGGAGTTAAGGATTTACATTTTACTAATAATGATTGTTCTTCTGAACTATGGTTAGACCCCGGTGAGGATATTTACGAACCGTTATATCATAATTTTTTGCCAGGTGGTGGAAGAAAATAATATGGTAGTAGCTCAACAACGAGGTAGAAAACAAAAAATTATTGTCGCTCTTTCGGGAGGCGTTGATTCAGCAGTGGCTGCCCAACTGCTTAAAGAGGAGGGGCATGAAGTTATTGGTGTTTATTTAGAATTATGGCCTGGTGATTATTACCGTTCTGGTGGCCAAGAAGCCAAGAAAGAGCCTTGGTCTGACGCTCAGGCTGTTTGTCGGCAGCTGGGTATTCCTTTTTATGCCCTAAACTGCGCTCAAGAGTTTAAGCGGCGAGTGGTTAATTATTTTTTGGCCACTTATGCCTCTGGCGCGACTCCTAATCCCTGCGTGGTGTGTAATAAGCAAGTTAAATTTCGGCGCCTTATTCGCTATGCCAACCAGATTGGTTTTGATGCCGTAGCTAGCGGTCATTATGCCCGGCTTATTAAAGACTCTGGGCGCTATGAGCTATGGCGAGCTAAAGACAAAGCTAAAGATCAGTCTTATTTTTTATATCAGCTCAGCCAGGCGGATTTAGCCCGTCTTTATTTTCCTTTGGGCAACCTGACTAAAAATGAGGTGCGAGATTTAGCCAAGGATTATCATCTGCCAGTGGCTAATAAAAAAGACAGCCAGGAGGTTTGTTTTATTAATAATGGTTTGTCTAATTTTTTGAAGCACTACTTGCCTCTTACGCCTGGCCCGATTGTTGATAGCGCCGGACACCAAATCGGAGAGCATGAGGGTTTGGCCCTATATACTATTGGGCAAAGGCGAGGTATTAAGGTTGGTGGCTCTGGCCCTTATTATGTCAGGGGTTATGATTTTTTATCTAATACTTTATTAGTTACATCTAATATTGACGATCCCCAGCTACTAACTAATAATTTTTTTATTTCCCAATTATTTTGGTCTTCAGGCCGACGGCCGCGGCGGTCTGTTGATTGCCAGGTAGTTATCCGCTATCATCATCAGCCGCTTGATTGTCGATTAACAAGGGGAGCTCAAGGAGAATGGCGAGTAGAGCTAGCCAGGCCAGAGCATTCAGTTACCCCTGGGCAGAGCGCTGTATTTTATGAGGGGGACAAGCTTTTGGGTGGCGGAGTTATTGCTTTATCCGATTCTTTTTGTTAAACTACAATTACAATTAACGTGACGGTGGAGTCAGGTTAAGATTTATATATTTTTGTTTAAAATAATTATAGTAATTTTAAGTATATGACTATGAGTACAAATTCATCTTTGTTAAGGCGAACATCGAAAATTGCTTGGCCGGAACGAGTAATTAATTTGGTGTTGGTCCTTACTTTTTTTATTTTGCCCTTATTTTTTATTAACATTTCTTGGCAAGGCGCTAGTCTAGACAAGTTATTTATTTTAGGCTTCTTAGTTATTGTTGGTTGGGCAGTGTGGCTAATTAAGGTAATAAAAGATGGAACATTAATTTGGCACTGGCGCAAATTAGATTGGTTAGCTTTGGCTATTTTAGCTGTTAGCGCTATTGCTAGTTTTTGGAGCCCCTCCTGGCGTGCCAGCTTTTTGGGTAGTTATGGCCAGCCGATGCGCAGTTTAGTATTTTTAGTATTTCTTATTTTATTATATTTTTTGGCTGTTAATAATTGGTCTTCCAGGGTAAGGCGGTCATCGTGGTTAGCAATTTTGATTAGCTTTAGTTTTATTACCATTTATTCTTTGTGCCAACTTTTAGGGTTCTATATTATTCCTTTAAGTTTTACCAAGACTATTGGCTTTAACCCTGTTGGCTCTCTATCTAATCTAGCTTTATTTTTAGCAGCGGCTTTACCATTTTTTATTGTTGCCCTGGGTAGCCAAGAGGAGTTTTGTGAACGATCTTCGGCTAAAAATGGCCGGCTGTGGTGGAATATTTGGTTAGTGCTTACTATATTAGCTAATATAGCGGCTATAGTTATTCTGGGATCATTTAATATCTGGCCAGTGATTATTTTGGGTTTATTGATTGTTTTAATTTTTGTTTTATCGCGTTTTCTTAAATTTAGCCATTTACAGCTAGGACTTACAGTAGGGACATTAATTATTAGTTTTGTCTTGTTGATTCTTGGCAATATCGGGTGGCCAAAAATAAATTTGCCCAGTGAGGTTAGCCTATCTCGAAGTTATTCGTGGCAAATTGCCAAGGCTAGTTTAGCTAAACGGCCGATTTTTGGTAATGGTCTAGCTAGTTTTGATAGTGTTTTTAGTCGTTTAAAGAGCCCTGATTTTAATGGGGCGGCATTGTGGAACCTTGATTTTGATGTACCGGCTGGTTGGTTGGCGGAAAGTTTAGTTATTGTCGGTGGGCTTGGTTCCTTGTTAATTATTATTGGTTTGCTACTAGGGTTAATTTCAGCCGGACGGCGCTTGTTCTCGTCCAAGATGGAGTTGCCAACTGCTGATCTTAAATTGGGAATTAGTTTGTGGGCAGCGGTTATTGTTATGTTGGCGGGTGGTCTTTTTATTCCAGTGGGCAATAATTTATTATTAATTTTTGGTTTGTTGTGGGTTTTGCTTATGGTGGTTACTTATAATTGGCCTCGCCGCCAGGCTGTTATTTATTGGCGCAAGGCCGATGAGCGGGGTAGTGCTATCTGGACTGCGGGTTTTATAGCGGTGGCTATTTTGTTGTTAGCTAGCTTGGCTTATGGGGTCAAGATTTATGCTGCTGATGTTTTAGCGGCTCAATCGCTCAAGAGCCAATCTACTGACCAGCAAATGATAGCTATGTCTAAGGCTTATAATTTAGCTCCATGGCGGGAAATGTATGGTTTAGGTTTGGCTCAGTTATCCTGGATTAAAGCCAATGAATTGGCTGAGGGAGCAATGGCGGCGACGGGTACTTCAGCTCTGGAAGCGCAAACTGCCGCTCAGTCCTATGCTCAGCAAGCTAAAGCAATGCTAGACCAGGTAAGTAAGTTGGTAAATAATCAGCCAGCTAGTCTTAAAATGGTCGCTTCACTTTATGAAATGATCGGTGATTTTGAGGGGGCTATGGCTATTCATCAACGTTTAATTGAGCTTGATCCTAATAATCCTTGGTCTTATGCTAAACTGGCTCAATTAAAAGTTACTCAGGCTTATCGGGCTGAGGATAGGGAGACTAAGGATAAACTGGTAGAGGAGGCGCTTAACGGCTATGCCAAAGCTTTAGAATTAAAACCAGATTGGGCTGAAGCTTATTACTATCGGGCAGTACTTTATCAGGCAATTGAGAAGCCGATAGAAGCTACTCAAGATTTGGTTTTAGCGGTTAATAATTCTGGCGGGGCTGTTAATTATGTTTTGCCTTTAGCGCAATTATTAAATGAACGGGCTAAAAAGGAAACTGACCTGACCACTAATCTACGAACTCAAGCTCAGCAATTAGTAGAGGGTGTATTAGCTACCGATGATAGCAACGTTAACGCTCTTTATGTTTTAGCTATGATTTACCGCGATTCAGGCCAAACCGATTTAGCGCGCGAGACAGTAAATAATTTGTTAAGCAAGGCGCAGGAAACAGATAAACCAGTTATTGAACAGCAGTTTGCTGATTTATTAGCTCAATAATATTGTTATAATATTGTATTTATAGCGGCTGGCGGTTGCTTTTCCGCTGGCCGTTTATGGTTGAATAATATGAATTTAACTTCTCAAGAATTACGGCAAAAATTTTTAGATTTTTTTAGGTCTAAGGATCACGCTATTATTCCTAGCGCTTCTCTTATTCCTGATAATGACCCATCAGTATTATTTAATACTGCTGGCATGCAGCCCTTGGTACCTTATTTATTGGGCGAGCCTCATCCCTTGGGACGGCGGCTGGCTGACGCTCAAAAATGTTTACGCACTGACGATATTGATAAAGTTGGTGATACGGTTCATTTAACCTTTTTTGAAATGCTAGGTAATTGGTCACTGGGTGATTATTTTCAGGAAGAAGCCATCGCTTGGAGTTGGGAGTTTTTGACTGATAAGCAGTGGTTAGGGTTACCAGCTGATCATCTAGCGGCGAGTGTGTTCGCGGGTGATGCTGATGCTCCTTTTGACCGTCGTTCTTATGAGTTGTGGCAACAAGCGGGTTTACCAGACAAGCGATTGGCTAAATTAGGCAAAGAAAATAATTGGTGGGGTCTTGCCAGCCATTTAGGGCCTTGCGGTCCGGACACAGAAGTTTTTTATTGGACCGGTCCTGATCCAGTACCTGAGGTATTTGATCCCAATAATCCGGCGTGGGTAGAAATTTGGAATAATGTTTTTATGGCCTATAATGAACAGCCGGATGGTTCTTTTACCCCCCTTAAACAGCGCAATGTAGATACTGGGTTAGGACTAGAAAGGGTGCTAGCTGTGTTAAATCATGAACCAGATATTTATTTAAGCGACTTATTCCAGCCAGTTATTGCTTATTTACAAAAAGTAAGCGGTCGATTGTATGGTAGTGAAACCAGGACCTTCAGAATTATCGCTGACCACTTAAGGGCTAGTGCTTTTTTATTAGCTGATGAAAAGGCGGTAACACCTAGCAACAAGGATCAAGGTTATATCCTGCGACGTTTAATTCGGCGGGCTGTCCGTCTAGTCTATAATTGGCCTATGCCAGCCTCAGAAATTTTAAGTGGTGTCGTTGAGCAAATTATTGTTACAATGGGCGAAGCTTATCCTGAATTAGTAAGACGACATGATTTTATAATTTCCGAAATTACTAAAGAAATTAATAAATTTAATCATACCTTAGACCGCGGGCTCAAAGAATTTACAAGATTAGTTGGCGATCATCACCTTATTAGCGGAGCTGACGCCTTTATGCTGTATCAAAGCTATGGTTTCCCTTTAGAAATGACTAAAGAGTTGGCCCAAGAGCAAGGCGGAATAGTAGATGAAGCTGGCTTTCAAGAAGAAATGAGCCGGCATCAACAATTATCCCGCACTGCGGCTGCCGGTAAATTTAAGGGAGGATTGGCGGATAATTCTTTAGCCACTACTCGGCTTCATACGGCAGCGCATCTTTTATTACAGGCCTTGCGGCAAGTGCTAGGTGAGGGAGTTTACCAGCGGGGCAGCAATATTACTCCCGAACGTTTACGTTTTGATTTTTCTTATCCTAATAAATTAACACCTGAGGAAATAAAGCAGGTAGAGGATATAGTTAATAAGCAAATCGCCCTTGACTTGCCAGTTACTTGTAAAGAGATGTCGCTTCAAGAAGCGCGCCGGGCAGGCGCTATGGGTGTTTTTGACGCTAAATATGGGGAAAGAGTGAAGGTATATACCATTGGCAGTGATCGGCCTTTCAGTCAGGAAATTTGCGGTGGCCCTCATGTACAGCGCACTGGAGAATTGGGTCATTTCCGTATTATTAAAGAAGAGAGCAGCAGCGCTGGCGTAAGGCGTATTAAGGCGATTTTAGAAGATTAATATGGCTCGGCCGACCCTTCTTATTACTGGCGGGGCAGGTTATATTGGTTCTCATGCCGTCAAGCTATTTCTAGATAAAGGCTACAGGGTGGTGGTTATTGATAATTTATGCCGGGGGTGGCAGGAACCACTAGATATTTTAGCTCGCCGGGGAGATTTAATTTTTGTCCGCGGAGACTTAACCTCACCTAAAGATTTAGCCCAAGTATTTAACTATTATAATTTTGCCGGAGTTTTACATTTTGCCGCCTTGTGTTTAGTTGATGAGTCAATGTCTAAGCCCGAACTTTATTTTTATAATAATGTTATTGGCAGTTTTAATTTATTAGAAGAGTTAAGGCATTATGGTCCTGTCCCTCTTATTTTTTCTTCTACCTGTGCTGTTTATGGCGAGAGTCAATATCTGCCAGTAGATGAAGCCCACCCCCTAAATCCAGCTAATCCCTACGGAGAGTCTAAGCTAATGGTTGAAAAAATGATTAAATGGTATGGGGAGTGTTATCATCTGCCTTATGTGATTTTACGATATTTTAATGTTTCAGGTGCAGATAGTGAAGGCCTTATTGGCGATAGCAAAAAACCCAGTCAGTTATTAATGCAAAATGCGGTGCGCGGTATTTTAGGTATTGAGCCCTTTGCCTATACTTGTGCTAAGGTAGATACTCCTGACGGCACTCCTATTCGTGATTATATTAATGTGGAAGATTTAATTGAGGCTCATTTTTTAGCTTATGATTATCTACAGCATGGTGGGGCCAGTCAGATTTTTAACATTGGCACTGGTCATGGTTATAGTGTAAAAGAGATTGTTCAAGCTGTGGAGCGTCAGGTTGGTGGCACTTTAAAGCAAGAACAAGCGGCGGCGCGTCAAGGCGAATATGCCCAGATTTATGCTGATATTACTAAAGCTAGGCAAGTACTGGGTTGGCGGCCAAAGCGAAGCCTAGAAGATAGTATTGCTAGTTTAGTTAGGTGGTATAGTCGTTTTCCGCGGGGGTATAATTTCTAGGCTCTTGACAGGCATTATTTTTATCCTTATAATTAGACCATAATTTACAAATTAAATAATCACAACATGATAATTTATCAGCTTTGGTTTGATAAATTATTTTATGTTAAAAAATAATTGATGACCAAAGCTAATAGTACCACCAATGATTCCAAGAGTTTTTTAGAGTGTGAAGGAGAAATCTTGGAATTAATGCCTGGTTTAACTTTTAAGGTCCGACTGGACAATGGCCACGAATTATTAGCCCATTTAGCGGGTAAAATGAGGATTAATAAAATTAGGCTAGCGCCGGGTGATCGGGTTCGCCTAGAAATTAGTCCCTATGATTTAACCAAGGGTCGTATTATCTATCGTCTTTAGGGATAAACATTATGAAAGTCAGAGCTTCTGTAAAAAAAATGTGCAAAGATTGTAAAGTTATTCGTCGCTTTAATCGGGTGCGGGTAATTTGTAACAACCCGAAGCATAAACAGCGTCAGGGTTAAATTTTTTAATAATACTTTATGACAGTAAGAATTGCTGGCGTTGTTTTGCCTAATGATAAGCGGATTGAAGTTGCTCTCACCTATATTTATGGTCTGGGTATTTCTAAGTCACGGCAGATTTTAGCTAAAGCTAAGGTCAATCCCGATACCCGAACCAAGGATTTAACCGAAGATGAAGCTAATAGGCTTAGGATTTTAATTGAGAAAAATGAAGTAGTAGAGGGTGATTTACGGCGAGAAGTAAGTAGCAATATTAAACGGCTTAAAGATATTGGGTGCTATCGGGGAATACGCCATAGCCGTAATTTGCCAGTGCGTGGTCAGCGCACCAAAACTAATAGCCGCACTGTCCGTGGTAATCGTCGTCAAACTATGGGTTCAGGACGTAAACCGCCAGCCCAGAAGACTTAATTTATTTTATTGTAAATTGTAATATGGCTGATGAACAACCAACAAAAGAACAGGAATTAACAAAAGAAGTGGCTCAAGATTCAATCGATCTTGCTGTTGCTGGATCAGTGGCTGAATTGCCAGATGATGTTAAGAAGAAATTAGAAAAAGCTAAGACCAGCCGATTAACTGCAACTAAAGGTAAACGTCGCCGCAAGGTTGAGCGGACACTGGTTAAGGGTAATGTTTATATTAAATCCACATATAATAATACTATTGTAACTATTACTGATGAAAATGGCGATGTTGTTTCTTGGGCTAGCGCCGGACTGGCTGGCTTTAAGGGGCCTAAAAAATCTACACCCTATGCGGCTCAGGTTATTACTAAGATTGCCGTAGATCGAGCTAAAGAAATGGGGTTAACTGATGTTTGTGTTTTTGTTAAAGGCGTAGCCGCTGGTCGTGAGGCCGCGATTCGCGCTTTAAACGCTAATGGATTAGTAGTTAATTCTATTAAAGATGTTACTCCGATACCACACAATGGTTGCCGTCCGCGTAAACCGCGACGTGTTTAATTAGAAAATTGTCTATGTCTAGATATTTAGGATCAGCTTGTAAATTGTGTCGTCGTGAAGGCACAAAATTAATGTTAAAAGGGGAACGTTGCAGCTCCAGTAAATGTGCTTTATCTCGACGTAATTTTCCGCCCGGCTTCCACGGGCCGCAAGGTCGGCCGCGTCAATCTGAATATAGCTTGCAGTTGCGGGAAAAGCAGAAAGCCAAGCGGATGTATGGTTTACTAGAACAGCAATTTCATCTGACTTTTCTTAATGCTAAAAAACAGTCAGGCGATGCCGGTGAAAACCTATTACGTCTTTTAGAAATGCGTTTAGATAATGTAGTTTATCGGGCTGGTTTTGCTGATTCTCGAGCTAAGGCGCGGGAATTAGTTAGTCACGCTCATTTTACTGTTAATGGTCGCCCAGTAGATATTCCATCTTATCGCGTCAGTCCGGGCGATATTATTAAAGTTAAAGCCAACCGGCGTCGTAACCAAATTTTTAATGGTTTAGGAGAACGTTTATTAAAGAGAAAATTTCAAGCTCCTGGCTGGTTGTTTTTAGATCCTAGCGAGTTAGAGGTTAAGGTTCTTCATGAGCCAAAAGAAGAGGACTTAGAAAAGAATATTAACACTCAGCTTATTGTTGAGTTTTATGCTCGTTAATCTTTTTTAGCTTAAAATATTATGGAAAAAATTGCTTTGCCACAAAAAATTTCAGTTTTGCCAGGAAGTCAGCCCCACGAAGCTTTTATTACTATCGGGCCGTTTTTCCCAGGCTATGGCACTACAATTGGCAATGCTTTACGCCGGGTGTTATTGTCTTCTTTACCGGGAGCGGCAGTGATTGGCGTCAAGATAGCCGGGGCGGACCATGAATTTATGGGATTGCCAGGGGTCGCCGAAGATGTTTTAACTATTATTTTGAATCTTAAAAAATTGCGTCTGAGAATTTTTAGCGAAGAGGTTTGCAAGCTCAGTTTAGAGGCTAGCGGAAAAAGGGTGGTTACGGCTGCCGATATTACTCCCAATAGCCAGGTAGAAATTATTAATCCGGAGTTAGTTCTGGCTAATTTAACAAGCCAAGACGCTAGTTTAAGCATGGAGATTTTTGTCAGCCGAGGGCGAGGTTATGAGATGGTTGAAAATAGAGCTAAAGTAAAAAGAGATATTGGTTATATTGAAGTGGATTCTATTTATACTCCTGTGGTGGCCGTGGGACTATCCGTAGAAAATGTGCGGGTAGGTCAAATGGTTAATTGGGATAAATTAGTTTTAAGAATTGTGACCGATGGTACTATTACTTCGCGCCAGGCCCTTATTGATGCCAGCAAGATTTTAATTGATCAATTTACAGCCATTACTGATTTAGCCGAAGCTGAGCCGGAATTAGAAGGAGAACTAACCGTTAATCCACAAGAGGATAATAATAAGATAAAAACAACCGCCAAGAGATCCAGCAAAAGCGCAGCTGCCAAAACTAAAACAACTAAAAAAGTAAAGCTAAGTAAATAATTATGCGCCATAGAAATAAAGGAGTTATTTTAGGTCGGACTAAAGAACCGCGGGAGATGATGCTCCGTAATTTAGCGGCAAGTATTTTAATTCATGAATTTGCTGTTACTACTAAAGCTAAGGCCAAGGCCGTTCAACCGATAGTTGAGCATCTATTAACTATTGCTAAGGCCGGTGATTTAACAGCGCGCCGTCGTCTTTTAGCTATTTTACCCCAAGACGAGGCGGTGGTTAAGGCTTTAGAAATAGCTAAAAGATACGAATCTAGAAACGGCGGTTATACCAGAATCATTAATTTAGGGCAACGTCAGGGTGATGGGGCTGATCAGGCTCGTTTAGAATTAGTTTAATTTTTTATTTATGGAACCAAGAGAAGTTTATACTATTGATGCCTCAGGCCAAGCGATTGGCCGCTTAGCTAGTCAAATTGCTATTTTATTGCGCGGTAAAAATAAAGCTAGTTATAGTCCTCACCTAGATGAAGGGGGCGTGGTTTATGTTAAAAATATCCGTGAGGCTGTTTTTACAGGTAAAAAATTAGACCAGAAAAAATATTATCGTCATAGCGGTTATCCTGGCGGTTTAAAGACTCAGGCTCTGTCTCAAATACAGACTGAGCACCCTGATGAAGTTCTAAGACGGGCAGTAAAACAAATGTTGCCGGCTAATCGTTTACGCAATGATATGCTTAAACGCCTGATAATTAATTAGTTATATTATGATGGACGAATTAGATAATTTAGAATTTGCTGGTAGTCAAGACAAACTAGCTACTCCAATTATGGAGGAGGCGATGGATTATAGCACTACCCGAGAATTTACCGGTAAGTATTTAAGAGCTGTGGGTAAACGTAAAACAGCTAGTGCTGAAGTACGTCTTTATGATAAAGGCAGTGGAATTATTGTTGTCAATGGTCAGCCTCTGGCGGTTTATTTTCCATTGTGGTCAGATCAGGCGGCCGTGATTCAACCCTTGCGACTGAGTGGCCTACAGAAGCAACTAGATTTTTCTATAGCAGTCAGGGGCGGAGGAAAAACTGGCCAAGCTCAGGCTATAGCTCATGGCATTGCCCTATGTTTACTGAAGCTTAATCCGGACTTGAGAGCTGTATTGCGGGCTAAAGGTTTAGTGACGCGGGATGCTCGGATTAAAGAACGAAAGAAACCAGGATTAAAGCGAGCTCGTCGCGCTCCACAATGGTCCAAACGTTAATTTTGCGTTTTCTTGTACCTTACATATTAGCAAGACACCAGCCTTAAGCTGGTGTTTTTGTTGGGAGAATTTTTATGATGTTATTTATTGCTCGTCGCTATTAAATGTTGTATAGTAAGTTATAATAATTATTAATTTATGTCAGCTCGAGTTACTAATATTGCCAGAAATACTTCTTATTTTACCATAGCTTTAATTATCCAGAAGCTGATTTCTTTAACATATTTTACTCTCTATGCGCGGGTATTGGGGCCGGCTGATTTAGGCAAGTATTATTTAGCTATTTCTTTAACTAGTATTTTTTCTATTTTTATTGATATTGGTTTATCTAATGTTTTGACAAGAGAGATAGCTAAACATCCTGACAGAGCTGGTAATTGGCTAGGCGCGGTATTGGCTATTAAAATTCCTCTAGCCATTATTACAGCTTTAGCAGTTATTTTGTTTGTTAATATTTTAGGCTACCCTCCGCTAACTAAAGAATTAGTTTATCTATCTACTATTGCCATGGTGCTAGATTCTTTTACTTTAACTATTTATGCCTGCTCACGGGGGTTCCATAATCTTAAATTTGAAAGTATTTCTTCGGTTATTGTGCAGAGCATTATATTGGTGGTTAGTTTAATAGTTTTACATTATGGCGGCGGGGTGCGGTGGCTGATGCTTTCTCTGATTCTGGCCAGTAGTTTTAATTTTTGTTATTCTTTATTTATTTTATGGCACCATTGGCATTTAGCTATCCGGCCGTTATGGCATTGGCCTCGGTTAAAGAGGGCTATTTTATTAGCTATGCCTTTTGCCGGTTATGGAATTTTTCAGCGAGCCTATATTTATTTAGATACAGTTCTGCTTTCTAAAATATCTGGCGATGTGGCTACGGGGATTTACCAAATTCCCTTTAAGATTATTAATGCTTTGCAGTTTTTGCCCATGGCCTTTGTGGCCTCCCTGTATCCGGCCTTAAGTCTTTATTGGCAGGAAAATCGAGAACAATTATCTACGACGTTTAATCGGGCGATGCATTATTCAGCGATTATTTCTTTGCCTTTAGCTATTGGAGGCTGGCTGGTAGCTGAACCGCTAGTAGCTATTTTTAGCGCTAGTTATACAGGGGCGGTGTGGCCGCTGCGTTTTTGTCTTGTTGCTGTGCCTTTTATGTTTTTAAGTTATCCGATTGGCTCTCTTCTTAATGCCTGTGATGAACAACGGGCTAATACCCGCAATATGTTTATTGTTCTTATCATTAGCATAATAATGAATTTGTTATTAATTCCTCCATTGGGGGCAGTAGGGGCTAGTATCACCGTGGTCGTTACTAATTGCTTATTAGTAATTCTAGGACTAATTAAGGCTAGGGCCATTGCCCCTCATTTATGGCGCTGGCTTAAGCAATTTGGTCAAACTATTCTTGCTTCTTTACTAATGGGAGTGATAGTTTGGCTGTTAACGCCTCATCTTAATGTCTTTTTAGTGGTTATTATTGGCGCGGTGGTCTATGGTTTAGCCCTGCTTCTTACTGGTTCTATTACTGTTGCCGACGTTCAAAGCGTTATGCGGTCGTTTCGCCGTCGGCCGGTTATTAATAATTAATATTTATGCGTTGTCTTTTAGTTACTTTAGAATATCCTCCGTTTTATGGGGGCGTTGCCAATTATTATGGTCACTTAGTGCAGGCCTGGCCGCCAGAAGATGAGATAGTAGTTATAGACAACAAGGAGGGACAATTGCTAGCCCCTAGGGGAAAATGGCCATGGAGACGATCATTTGCTACTTTGTGGCGCACCCTCAGGCAGAGCCATTTCGATTTTCTTTTAGTGGGTCAGATTTTACCACTAGGTACGGTGGTTTGGCTGTTATCTTTTATTTTACCTATTAAATATGGAGTTTTTCTTCATGGTATGGATTGGGGTGAAGCTGCGGCACGGCCTCGTAAAATGTGGCTAGCTAAACGAATTTTGGGACGTTCAGCTTTAGTTATTGCTGTCAATAGTTATACTGCCGAGTTAATAAAGCGTGCCCAGCCATCAGTCAGCGGTCGTGTCGTTATTGTTAATCCGGGGATAGATAATGTTAGTCCTCCCTTTATTGCTCCTGAATATTTAGCCAGTTTGCGTCAGCGTTATAATTTAGACAACTGTTCAATATTATTGACAGTAGGCCGGGTAGTGGAGCGCAAGGGAGTGGATAAGGTGCTGGAAGCTATGTCTCAATTGTTGCCATATTACCCTAAGTTGCGTTATATTATAGTAGGCGATGGTCCTTATTTAAAAATTTGTAAGGAGTTAGCCGTGGATCTTGGACTTAATGAGGCTGTAATATTTATTACTGATGCTGATGATAATGAAAAAGCAGCCTGGTACCAGTTAGCCGATATTTTTGTTATGGCTTCGCGGTCTAAGGGTAGTGATTTTGAAGGCTTTGGCATTGTTTATCTTGAGGCTAATCAAGCTGGCAAACCAGTGATTGCCGGCCAAAGCGGCGGGGTGCGGGATGCGGTAGTTGATGGAGAAACTGGCCTTATGGTGGACCCACAATCGTCTGAGGCCATAGCCCAAGCGGTTCGTCGTCTATTAGATGATGAATCATTAAGGCGGCGACTAGGAGAAACGGGGCAGGCTCGTCTTTCTCAATTTTTATGGTCGCGGCAGGCTCGTCTTTTAAGAGATAAAATAAAAGAAGTATTATGATTTCAGTTATTATTCCTGTATATAATCAGGCTGACAAAATTGGCCGTTGTTTAGACAGTCTTCTTGCTCAGACTTATCGTGACTTTGAAATTATTATTGTTGATGACGGCTCTACTGATCATTTAGATGAAGTCCTGTTGGCTTATGAACTGAAATTACAGAAGGCTAAAATACCTTATAAAATAATTGTTCAAGAAAATAGGGGAGCCAATGCCGCCCGTAATCGTGGCTGGAATGAGTCTCAAGGAGATTTTCTTCTTTTTAGTGATGCTGATATTTTTTGGCGAGCTGATGCCTTAGAGAAATTGGTTAATAGTCTAATGCGTAATCCTCAAGCTAGTTATTGTTATTCTTCGTTTCGGTTAGGCCGAAAGAAGTTTCATTTATGGCCCTTTGACCCAGAACGTTTGCGCCGTGAACCTTATATTCATACTTCCGCCCTAATTAGGCGACAAGATTTTCCTGGCTTTGATAATGCCATTAAACGTTTTCAGGATTGGGATTTGTGGTTAACTATGCTTGAGCAAGGTAAAGGAGGCTTATTTTATGATGATTTTTTATTTACGGTAGCTGGCGGAGGACGCATAAGCAAATGGCTACCCAGTTTTACTTATAAGCTTTTACCTTTTTTACCTCAGGTTAAAAAGTATCAAGAAGCGGCGACCGTTATAAAGGTTAAACATCGTTTGCCTTATGACCCGAAATAGACATTGGTGGTTAGTTATAATTTTTTTAGTAATTATTGCGGCCCTTGTTTATGGGGTGTGGTGGGCTAGTCAGCGCGGCCCCAGCTTTAAGGCTGACGGTGAACTAGTATTGCCCGATGGCAGTGAGGTCCAGATTGCCATTTTAACTACTAAAGCTGATAAATATCGTGGCTTTAGTAAGATGCATCAGCCTTGTCCAGATTGCGGCTTATTATTTGTGTGGCCGGTTTTATCCCAGCCGACAATAGTAATGAGAGATATGCTTTTTCCCTTGGATTTAGTGTGGCTAAGAGACAAACAAATTGTTCAGTTAACCTTCAATATTCAACCAGAGGAGGGGGAAGAGTCGCAGCTCACTAAGTATACAGCCAGTGAGCCTGTTGATTCGGTTTTAGAGGTGCCAGCTGGTTTTGCGGGGCGCCATAATTTAAAAATTGGCCAATTTGTTGATTGGCACTAATAATAAAGCGCTATGGCTCTACCAGTGAATTGGACTAAGGTTCGTTATGTTTTAGAGGGGATAATTATAGTTGAGTTATTGTCAGCTCTAACTTATTTTTATCCACTGCTAGGTCCCTGGATTTTTATTTTAGTTATGGCAGCTAGTCTTTATCTAGCCATAGTAAGATTAGATTGGGCCATTTATGTTTTACTTATTGACCTTATCATTGATTCTAAGGGTTATTTATTGTCATATTCTTGGGGCGGTTTTCGCCTATCTTGGCGTATTGGTCTCTGGCTTATTATTATGGCAGTGTGGTTTATTAAAGAATTCATTGCCATAAGACATCACCAAAAGCCATTAACCCTGGAGTGGCGTAAATGGAAATCCAGTGGGGTAGTTATTTTTTTATTAATGTTGGCCTGGGGAATTATTAATGGTTTAATCCGGGGCAATAATTTAAGCAATCTCTTTTTTGATGCTAATGGTTGGTTATTTGTGCTAATTATTGGGCCGTTATTTTCCATTAAAAAATGGTCGTCTGCGGACTGGTTGGCGGTGCTAACTGCTGGTACTGGCTGGCTTGTTGCTAAAACTAGTTTACTGCTTTATAGTTTTACTCATTTATCGTCAACCTGGCAGTCTATGATTTACCGTTGGGTTAGAGATACGCAGGTGGGAGAAATTACTAAGATGTCGGCTCAATTTTATCGGATTTTTTTTCAATCCCATATTTATTTATTAATTTTGGTAGTTATTGCTAGTTGGTTTTTGGCGACTAAATTACCTCATGACCGTTGGGAAAAATGGTTCGCTAAAGATGGCGGTTATTTATGGATTATTGGACTTGGTTTAGTCTTAATGCCAATTATTGTCGGCTCTTCTCGAACCTTTTGGCTAGCCTTGGGGGTGCTAATGTTTGTAATGTTGATAGCTATTGCTCGTCGTTATCATTGGTCTATAACTTGGCGTTGGTTGATGACTATGATTTTGGCTGGGCTAGTTTCTCTGGCAAGTATTTTTATTATTGTTAATTTTCCTTGGCCTCGGCCTCAGTTATCTTTTAGGCCGGCGGATATTATAGAAGAGCGTTTAGGTGATTTAGAAAGCGAGGCCGGGGCTTCTTCTCGCTGGTCTTTATTGCCAGCTATGTTAAAAAGTATAGTTCAGGCGCCGCTATTAGGTTACGGGTTTGGAGCAACCATTACTTATATTTCAGCCGATCCGCGCGTTTTAGCTCAAAATCCTCAGGGTTCCTATACTACTTATGCTTTTGAGTGGGGCTGGTTAGACATAATCTTTAAGTTTGGTTTAATCCTGGCTTTGTGGTATTTGATCTGGCTTATTCGGCTTATAGGCCAAGCCTGGAGACATGGTGTTGTGGGGCAGGCCTGGGCCTTAGGTTTAAGTACTTTAGCGCTAGTTCATGTTTTTAGTCCCTATCTTAACCATCCCTTGGGAATAATTTGGTTAGTTGGGATAATAGTTTGGCTTTCTAGCCATAAACATTATGAATCATTACATTCTTGCTAGTTTATTAGCTTTTATTTTGTCGGCCGTCTTAACCCCGTTTATTAAACAGTTGGCATGGCGATGGCATATTGTTGACCGACCAGATCAGATTCGTAAATTGCAGACTAAACCGGTGGCTTTATTAGGTGGGTGGGCTATTTTTATTGCCGCTAGTATAGCGATGTGGTTGTTTCGCGACTATCTGGTGGCTGGTGATTTAACTGGTAGACATTGGCTTGGGGTATGGATTGGCGGCTTAGTTTTAATGATCGGCGGTACTTTAGATGATTGTTACAATTTACGGCCCAGTGCGCAATTACTATTTTCTATTGCCGCTATTATAGCAGTTATCGCGGGAGGGGTGGGGATAAATAAAATAACTGGCCTTAATGGAGAATTAATATTTTTAAATAAATGGCAGATTAATTTATTTGAATGGCGAGGCATTATGCGCCATTTTGTTGTTGTGGCTGACTTATTTACTTTTGCTTGGCTTTTGGCTTTAATGTATACCACTAAATTATTAGATGGTTTAGATGGTTTAGTAACTGGACTGATTAGTATTGGCAGTATTATTATTGCTCTTTTTACCCTAACTACTAAGTATTACCAACCAGACATTGCCCTGGCGAGTTTAATTTTTGCCGCCGCTTGTGCTGGATTTTTGTTATATAATTGGTCGCCGGCTAAAATTTATTTAGGCGACGGAGGATCACTGCTTCTTGGTTATTTTCTGGGAGTATTGGCTATTATCTCAGGAGGCAAAATTGCTATTGCTTTGTTAATTATGGGAATTCCTATGCTAGATGTGGTTTGGGTAGTAATTCGCCGTGTGCTTAGTGGTAAGAACCCCTTAAAGTCAGCCGATCGGCAACATTTACATTACCGGCTACTGGAACTGGGATGGGGAGTACGGCGATCAGTGTTAGTTTATTATTTTTTAGCTTTAATTTTCGGCGTCAGTGCCTTATTTTTACAAAGCCAGGGCAAACGTTTGGCCCTACTTCTCTTATTTTTAGTTATGGCCATTATAGTGGTTTATTTTTCCCGCCTTGACAAGGCTAGGAAAAGGCCGTAATATGGAAATACCCATAAACAGGGGTATTATTTTTATTATTGAAGAATAGATTATATGTCAAAATTGGCGATAATAGTCAGCGGTGGCAAGCAGTATACCGTTCATCCGGGCCAAGTCATTAAGGTAGAGAAACTATCTTTAGAACCAGGGAGTGAAGTTAATTTAGAAACTTTACTGTTGGCTGATGAGGCCAGCGGAGAGGTCCAAGTGGGCCGGCCAGATTTAGATAATGGAGTGAAAGCTAAAGTTATTGAACATGGTCAGGCGCCAAAGGTTAGAGTAGTTAAATACAAAAATAAGACTCGTTACAAGAAAACTCTGGGCCATCGCCAAGCATTTACTAAGCTGGAAATTGCTAAGTGGTAAAACATAGAAAAACAGCCTATTTTTATGGGTTGTTTTTTATTTTAAGCCCTTGACTTATTTCTATAAAGGTGTTAAATTTTTAGTGAATTTTATCTACAAATATTATACCTATGGCCAACCAGACTAATCAATCTGCTGATTCTATTTTTACTACTGATTTTTCTTTATTTAAATTAGTAAAAAAATTATTACAAAAATTAAATCCTCGGGAGCGAGAAATTTTAATTCGTCGTTTTGGTTTAAATGATCCTAAAAAACAGACATTAGAACAAATTGGATCAAGCTATGGTCTTACCAGAGAAAGAGTGCGGCAAATTGAAGCGGTTGGTCTTAAGAAATTACAGGCATTGCGGGACATGGAGAAGCAACTTATTTTATTGCGCGATGCCCTAGATGATCTCTTGGCTGACAATGGTGGTCTGATGGATAAAGAGTATCTAGAGAGTAGCTTTTTGGCTTTAAGCCATGAGGGCCTAAAAGAATCTCAACGGCCTATTTATCGTAATAATTTTGATTTTTTGGTTTCTAAAGTATTGGTTGATGATTTTGACCCAGTAACCTCTGACTTATTTAATGATGCTGTTAAATTGAAGTATCAGGCTATTGACCATTTAGAAAAATTAGCTCAAGAATTAGTGGAACAGGTACGTCAGACCAGACGTCTTTTTTTGCTAGAAGATTTAATTAAATTAAGTTTTGAGCTGGATGTTTTTAAGGATAATGCTGATAAGCTAGTGAGCGCTAATAAGTTTGATTTAGCCAGTGCTTTGGCTGGTTATGAGAATTTTCAGGATAGCCAACTTATTAATAAATATAAACCAATCTATTCCGTATTGCGAGCTACTCGCCACTTAGAAGAAAATAAATTTGGTGTCTGGGGAGAAGCAGATTTGCCAGAAATTAGACCTCGGACTATAGCTGATAAAATTTATTTGGTTCTTAAAAATGCTGACCAGCCTTTGCATTTTCGGGAGATTACTGAGAGAATTAATCAAATTTTTACTGATAAGTTAGCTAACCAAGCCACGGTTCATAATGAGCTTATTCTAGATAGCCGCTATGTTTTAGTAGGGCGGGGTGTTTATGCCCTTAAAGAATCAGGCTACCAGGCTGGTAAAGCAGTAGATATTGTTACTCGTATTTTGCGTCAAGCCCGTCATCCCTTAACCAAGGAAGAAATTACTAAAAAAGTATTAGAGCAGAGGTTGCTTAAGCCGACCACCATCAATCTTATTCTTTCCAATAAACAATTATTTCAGAAATTGCCTGATGGTACCTATACCCTAAAAGAGTAAATTGCTCATTGGTTTTGGCTTTTCTTTTACTAGGGCTTATGCTAAACTAGAATTAGTTTGTGTCTAGTAGTTATGAATTTAGCACCATTAATTAATTTTTTCTATTTGCCAACTGATGAAATACTCAGAAGGTTGATTTTATATTATGGATGGATGATTCCGGCCATAATGTTTCTTAAGGGTTCGCTTATGGTTTGGCTTAGCTGGCGGCGCCGTTTATTTTTTAGGAAACAGCATTTCACTTTATTGGCAATAGATATTCCCCGCGGCAATGAACAAACCCCCAAGGCCCTAGAGAATATGCTGGCTTATTTAGCCGGAGCGCATAGTACTTTTAATTTAATTGAAACTTATTGGGAAGGTAAATTTCAGCTTGGTTTTAGTTTTGAGGTAGTGGGTATTGACGGTTATATACAGTTTTTAGTTCGCACCCCGGTACAATTTCGCAATTTAGTAGAAACAGCTATTTATTCTCAATATCCTGACGCAGAAATTACTGAAGTTGAGGATTATGTCGGTACGGTGCCTGACCACTTTCCTGACCCTGATTTTGATATGTGGGGCGCTGAGTTTATCCCGGTAAAAATGGAACCGCCATATAAACAAGCGCTACCCATTAAAACCTATAAAGATTTTGAATATGAATATGGCCGGCCAGAATATTATTTTAAGGATCCTATGGCCAGTTTAATGGATCTTATGAGTTCCCTTAGACCGGGCGAACAAATATGGTACCAAGTCTTACTGGTACCGACCTTGATGGATTGGGCGGCTATTGGCCAGATGGCTATTGATAATGTATTAGGTAATAAACCAAAATACAAGGCAAATATTATTGATAAATTTTTAGATTGGATACTGAATCTAATTAGCCAAATTGGCGATTTAGTGGTAAGCGTTTTTGGACTAGGGGAGGCTATACCAGCTAAAACCAAGGAAGAGAAGGAAGAGCAGTTTAAGATGATGAATTTGTTACCAATTCAAAAGAAACAAATTGAGGCTATCCAAGATAAAGTATCTAAAATGGGCTATTTGGGGAAAATTAGGATGATTTATGTGGCTCGACGCGAAGTAATGAATAAGCCTAAGGCCGTTAATGGTTTTGTGGGCTTTATTAAACAATTTAATTCTAGTGATTTAAATTCTTTAAAGCCAGACACTAAGGTTACTCAAACGTCTGGTAATTATATAAATAAATTAAAGTCTGTTATCCGCAAGAAGAATAAAATCATGCAGGCCTATAAGGGGCGTGATGATAGCGCGGGTCGTTCCCTGTGGTATTTAAATGTTGAAGAAATCGCCACTTTATGGCATTTTCCAATAGAGACAGTAACCAAGGCGCCATTGCTTCAGAAAACTGCTAGCAAAAAAATGGAGCCACCGATGGCTTTACCAGCTGATGAGGCTATTAATGATGATATCGAGCTTGACCAATTTTTTCTGTCAGCCCTAGAAGATACTGCCCCAGTTAAAGAGGAGGAGCTTTCTGAATATCAGGCGGCTGACACTGGGTCAGAAGATAGTAAATTTCATCAAGCTCCACCACCTAGTAATTTGCCAGGGGCTTAATAAACTAACTTGTTTATTATTTTATGAACGGAGAAGTAACTCTATTTGGCGAGACTACCTTTCGTAGTCAAAATCAAAAATTTGGTATTAAGGTTGATGACCGCCGTCGTCATATGTATGTTATTGGCAAGTCTGGTATGGGTAAGTCAACTCTTTTAGAGAATATGATTGCCCAGGACATTAATAAGGGACGGGGGTTAGCCGTAGTGGATCCGCATGGTGATTTAGCGGAAAAGATCATTCATTATATTCCTGATAGAAGAGTAGAAGAAGTAGTTTATTTTAATCCGGCTGACGCTGAATATCCGATTGCTTTTAACGTGGTGGAACAAGTTGAACCTCATTTGCGCCACCTGGTAGCTTCCGGGCTGATTGGTGTTTTTCAAAAATTATGGGCTGATTCTTGGGGACCGCGCCTAGAATATATTCTACGCAATGCCATTTTAGCTGTTTTAGATTATCCGGATTCTACTTTACTGGCCATTACTCGGATGCTATCAGATAAGAATTTTCGTAAGAGGGTGGTGGAAAAAATCCAAGACCCAGTGGTTAAGGCCTTTTGGGTTAATGAGTTTAGCAGCTATAATGATAAATTTGCTTCTGAGGCAGTAGCCCCTATTCAAAATAAGGTTGGTCAATTTTTATCTAGTTCTTTAATTCGTAATATTGTGGGACAGATTAGGTCGTCTATTGATTTAAGAAAGATTATGGATGAAGGCAAAATTTTAATTATGAATTTAAGTAAGGGTCGCATTGGTGAAGATAACTCAGCCCTCCTTGGGTCAATGATGATTACTAAGCTTCAGCTGGCAGCTATGAGCCGAGTGGATACTCCGGAAGAAGAGCGGCGTGATTTTTATCTTTATGTTGATGAATTTCAAAATTTTGCTACCGATAGCTTTGCTAATATATTATCTGAAGCTCGCAAATATCACTTAAGTCTAGTTTTAGCCCATCAATACATTGAGCAATTAACGGATAGTGTCAGGGCGGCGGTTTTTGGCAATGTTGGTACTTTAGTGGTTTTTCGGGTGGGGGCGACTGATGCTGAGTTTTTAGCTAAAGAGTTTTTACCCCTATTTAATGAAGAAGACCTAGTTAATATTCCTAAATTTAATTTTTATATTAAATTAATGATTGATGGGCTTACGTCCGATCCATTTTCAGCCAGAACTTTACCACCGCTAAGTAAAAATGAGCAAACTAATAACGCTGAGAGGGTTATTGATTATACGCGCAGCCATTATGCCAGTCGCCGGGACGTAGTAGAAGAAGAAATTATGCGTTGGCATCTTAATCAGGTCGGGGTAACAGAGTCAGAAAAGAAGGCAGTTAATGTAGTGGATCAAATTAAGCCAGCTAGTGCAGCTGTTAGTAAATCCAATATTTCAGAGCAGCGTTTTCCCGCAGTTTGTGATGGCTGCGGGCAGCCAACTACTGTTCCTTTCATGCCTGATGGTCAGCGGCCAGTATATTGCCCTGAATGTTTAAAGCGCTACCGGGCAGAACGTAGTGAGCGTCAGCGCTTATTACAATCTTCGCCCAGTCAATTAACTCATGGTATATCCTTAGAATCGATTAGCAAGCCTAATATTACTTCAGATTTTAGGAAAGAAGAAAAGGACAGCCATGACCACTGATTATTTAAAAATTGGCCGGGCTTCTGAACTAACTGGCCGAGACCATGCGCTTTATCGTTTTTTAGAGATTCTTCCCGGGTTACTTTCGTGGTCTACTTTACTAGTGTTAATTATTCTTTCTTATTTTCAGCCAGTATGGGTAGCTATGTTTGTTATTGCTTTTGATGTTTATTGGCTGCTATTAGTAATTTATTTAGCTATTATTTTAATTTCTGCTTACCGTCAGATTACTCATAATTTAAGGGTTGATTGGCGGGCCCAGTGTTTGGCTTTGCCGCCAGTAGATTTAGTTTATACCCCCCTAGAGGGAGAGCCAGTAGTAAGCGTGGGGGTTAAGTGGAGTGATTTATATCATCTGGTTATTTTTCCTTGCTATAATGAAGGTTATAATATTATTCAGCCAAGCATTGAAGCCTTAATTAAATCATCGTTTCCTCGAGACAAAATGATAGTTATCTTAGCTATTGAAGAGCGAGGCGGGCCAGCCATTCAGGCTGTGGCTGAACGGTTGCGCCAAGAATATGAGAATAGTTTTTTTCGGTTTAGGGTTATTGTCCATCCAGATAATTTAGTCGGTGAACTTAAGGGCAAGGGGGCTAACCAAGCCTGGGCAGCTAAAAAGGCCAAAGAAGAAATTATTGACCCCTTAGGTTTAGATTATAATCTAATTCTTGCCAGTGTTTTTGATAGTGATACAGTTATTTATGAAAATTATTTTTATTGCCTGACTCATAAATTTTTGACCATTAAAAAACCCTATCGTCATAGCTACCAGCCAATTCCCATGTATCATAATAATATCTGGCAAGCGCCATTTTTTGCACGGGTGGCTGCTTATTCTAATACTTTTTGGCAGATGATGCAGCAGATTCGCCAAGAAAAATTAGCGACCTATTCTTCTCATTCTATGCCCTGGCGGGCTTTAGTAGAAATTGGTTTTTGGTCCACTAAAATGGTTAGTGAAGATTCTAGAATTTTTTGGCATTGTTTTTGTTATTACCGGGGTGATTATGAAGTAGAGCCACTTTATTATCCGGTATCTATGGATGTCTGCATGGACGAGACTGCTTGGCAGACGGCTCGCAATTTATATAAGCAGCAACGACGCTGGGGTTGGGGCGTAGAGAACGTGCCCTATTTAATGTTTAATACTATAAAGAGTTGGCGCGTTATTCCCAGGAAACTTTTTTTGGATAAAATTTTTATTCAGCTCTATGGTTTTCATTCTTGGGCTACCAATGCTATAATTATTGGATGTATCGGTTGGCTACCTTTATTTTTGGGCAGTGATCGTTTTAACCAGACAGTATTATCCAATAATTTACCTAATGTTACCAGAATATTAATGACCATCGCCATGGTTGGCATGGTGCTATCGGCGATTATTTCTTCTTTGCTTTTACCGCCACGGCCAGTTAAGACGCCCTGGTGGCGTCGATTAGGCATGATAGCTCAATGGATTTTTTTACCTGTCACTATTGTAGTTTTTGGAGCTATTCCTGGACTAGAAGCCCAAACGAGATTGATGCTTGGCAAGTATATGGGATTTTGGGTAACCCCCAAAGCAAGGAGCGGCTAGTTTTCATTCTTTATTAGTAATAATTAATATAATAAATATGCCCTTTATTGATCCAGATCGCCCAGGAACCACTTTTTTAAGAATTTTTGCTGTTGAATTTGCAGCCATTGTCGTAGTTTATGGCCTCCTGGCCCTATTATAATTATGCCCAAGCTACGGCTTCACAATACTTTATCACAGAGACTGGAGGTTTTTGAACCGCAGCGGCCGCCAGTTGTTGGTTTTTATACTTGTGGTCCCACGGTTTATAATTATGCCCATTTAGGTAATTTGCGGGCCTATGTTTTCGCTGATTTTCTTAAGCGGACCTTATTGTATAATGGTTATGAAGTAAAGCATATAATGAATATTACCGACGTTGGGCATTTAACTGACGACGCTGATGCAGGAGAAGACAAAATGGAGGTGGGGGCTGAGCGAGAAGGTAAAAGTGCGTGGGAGATTGCTGATTTTTATATTAAAACTTTTAAGGGGGATTTGCGGGCCTTAAATATCATACCGCCGACTAAATATTGTCGGGCAACTGAATACATAAAAGAGCAGATTGAGTTGGCGCAAATTCTTGAAGAAAAGGGGTATCTATATCGTATCAGTGATGGGCTTTATTTTGATACCAGCTTGGTGTCTCATTATAATAAATTAAGTCATTTGCCCTTGGAGAAATTAAAAGAAGGAGCACGTATAGAGAAAAATCCAGAAAAACGTCACCCCACTGATTTTGCAGTGTGGAAATTTAGTCCATTGGGACAAAAGAGGCAGATGGAGTGGGATTCACCCTGGGGTAAGGGTTTCCCGGGTTGGCATTTAGAATGTGCCACCATGAGTTTAAAATTATTAGCTGGCCATTTAGATATTCATACGGGCGGAGTAGATCACATTAATGTTCACCATACCAATGAAATTGCCCAGGCAGAGGCGGCTACTGGCCAGACATTTTTTCACTATTGGTTGCATAATGCTTTTTTAAATATTGCTGGTGGCAAAAAAATGGCTAAGAGTGGAGCTAATTTTTTAACTTTACAGGCGGCGGTAATAGATAAGGGGTGGTTGCCGTTAGCTTATCGGTATGCCTGTTTAGAGGTGCATTACCGCAAGCCAATGGAATATAGCCAGGCAGGTTTAGCCGCAGCTGATAAGGCCTTACGATGGTTATATCGGGAAATCGCTACTTTGGGTCAGGTGGTGGGCCAAGTGTCGCCTTTATTTAAAGAAAAATTTTTAGAGGCTATTAATGATGACCTTAATAGTCCGCGAGCCTTGGCGGTACTGTTTAAAGTTTTAAACAGTCAACTATCTAATAAAGATAAATTAGCAACTATTAAAGACTTTGATGAGGTATTGGGACTAGATCTTAGTGGTGGTAGCCAGCATTATTTAGAGATGTTAACCAATATACCACCAGAAGTGCAGGCATTATTTAATAAGCGGCAAACAGCACGGGAGAATCACAATTTTCAATTAGCCGATGAATTGCGGCGTCAATTAGCTTCAGCTGGCTATGGAGTGGAGGATGAACCGGGTGGTAGTCGGCTTGTGCCCTTATTTTAGTATGGATAATGTTTGGACTAGGCCGACGCGTCCTTTAACTGTTTTAGCTCCACTGGCTGGTTTTACTGATAGTATTTTTCGACAAATTTGTCGCAGCTATGGAGCTGATATAGTAGTTAGTGAAATGGCTAGCGTTGCTGCCCTAGTTCATAATCCTGGCAAGGCCCTAGAGAGGTTAAAATTTGTTGAGCCTGAAAGGCCCTATATAGTACAATTATTTGGCGCTAAACCTGATCAATTTGGGGCAGCGGCTCGGCTTATAACTGATAAAATAAAGCCAGATGGATTAGATATTAATTATGGTTGCCCGGCACCTAAAATTATTAAAGAGGGAGCAGGTGCTGCCCTGGGGGCAGATTTACCTCGGGCCAGACAGGTGGCTCAGGCCGTGCTAGGCAATACTGACCTGCCAGTTTCTATTAAACTACGGGCTCAAAATAAAGAAATTAGTGCTCAACAACTGGTGGCTTATTTAGCTGACTTACCATTGGCGGCAGTGACAGTCCACGGTCGTAGTGTTAGCGGAGGGTTTAGTGGGCCGACAGACCCGGCGGCTATTGCGGCCTGTCGCCCCTATGTACGCGGAGTTTTAATTGCTAATGGTGGGATAGTTGATTTAACCACAGCTAAAATGATGCTCCAAATAAGTCTAGCCGATGGAATTATGATCGGTCGCGGGGCTTTAAGTCGGCCATGGATTTTTCAGGAAATAAAAAAACAACAAACGATTAATTTATCTTGGGCCGAATTAACAGAGCTAATAAGGCATCACGCTCAGTTAATAGTAGCTTATAAAGGAGAAGCAGGACTTATTGAATTTCGTAAGTTTTTAGCTTGGTATGTTAAAGGATGGCCGCAAGCTAAATATTTGCGCGAGCAATTGATGCAGATTAAAACCTTAAGTCAGCTGGAAGATATTATAACCAGTGTTTCCGTTTAAAATAAAGTAGCATGACGGCTGTTGGCAACATCATAATAATAACAACATACCAAAAGCCATGGGGGTTATTAATAAACGGCATACCCACTATTGTGTTCATGCCAAAAATAGCAGCAATGAGGTTAAGGGGCAAGATAATGACTGAAAAAATAGTCAGAGTTTTCATTATTTGATTGATTTGGTCATTAAGGAGTGATTCATTAGTATCATGTAGAATTTCAATCATCTCTTTTTGATTATCTAGATTTTCCCAAATTCTTTTGGAGAGATCCACTAGGGTAGAATAATATTTTTTAAGTTCACTGGCCGGTACTAAACTACTTTTTATGGTGGTTAGGTTTTGTAATATATTTTTGTGATTTTGCAGAATGCGGCGGATTTTAATGATATTATAACGTAAAGTTAAAAGCTCTTGGGCTGTCTTGCGTTGGTCACTATCAATTTTAAACACTATGTCTTGAGCAATGGCAATACGCTTACTGTGTTCATCTAGGATCTGATAGCAATAATGCATAAGTTGCTCTAAAATTTCATAAAGTAGAATAGATGAGGATTCTAGCTCATAGGCTAGAGTAGAATCTTCATCTTTTTTACATAGATTGAAAAAATTATTTAGTGGAGGCAGGTTGCCATTATGTACTGTTACTAAATATCCATGGCCCATAAAAAAATCAATTTCTGAAGGCACGATAAGGCCATCTTTAATAATAGGAAAATGGAGAATAATAAAAATATAATCTTTTTCTTTTTCAATAATAGCTCTTTGAGCAATGTTGCGGGATAGAGATTGTTTTAAGTGGCGCAGATTAAAATGTTGACGTTTGAGTAAATAGGCTATTTCGGTTTTGCCAGCACTGTTTATATTGATCCAGCTAACTGATCCGGCGGTTCGAGGATTATCAATGACCAATTCTTCAATTTTTGGTGAAATTTTTAAGTATTGGCTCATATAAATTTTAGTTATTGATTTTCCTTAAATTATAGCATAAGATAATAGAAAGCGACAATTTTTTCTCTAAGAGAAAATTGTGGTATAATTCTTTTATATAATACTATATTTATGCCCCAAGAACAATTACGGTCTAAAAAAATAGAACGGCCCCTAATTAGCCCTGAGGTTGAACAAGTAGCCAATAAGGAAAAAGAAAGGGTAGCACCAGTAGCCAGCACTGAGACTTTAGAATCGATAGCAGTTACCGCCCCTACTAACCAGGCAACTACGGCTCCGATTAGTCCAGTAGCGCCCCTTACGCCGCGGCAAGAAGCCATTGATGATATTTTAGAAGATGGCTTAACTGATATTTATTTGTCTTTATCCCCAGAAAAACAACAGGAACTTCAAAAAGTTGGAGCGCAGACGGTAAGGCAGATTGATGTTCTGTTAGACCACGTTAAATCACAGTGGCGGAAGATTATGAGCTTGATTCGTCATTTTCTATCTATTATTCCGGGGATGAATAAGTTTTTTTTAGAACAGGAGGTCAAGATAAAGACTGACCGCATTATTGCTCTAAAAGATAAATAATATGAATCAACTTGTATTATCGGTCGTTGGAAATCCGCAGATAGCAATTATTGGAATTATAATTGCTGTCGCCTTGGCTTGGTTGGTGGTGTGGGTGTGGCGGACTATAATTTGGCAGTGGTGTCAGAATCATGGTTATTTTGACCATGTTATTTATTTGGTAAAATTAACCAAAGATCGGCCTAAAGATCAAAATCAAGACTTTACTGTTCAGCAGATGCGGGAAGAAATTTCGTGTGCAGAAACTATCTTTGCCAGCATTGGTGGTCTCAGGGCTCAAAGAGGATGGGCGGTGTGGTTGTGGGGGCGGGATGATCATTTTTCTTTTGAAATTGTGGCCAATAGTAATGTCATAGCCTTTTATGTAGTAGCTCCACGTCGAGCGGCTCGTTATTTAGAACAGCAAATTAACGCTCATTACCCTGACGCGGTATTAGAAGAGGTGGTTGATTATAATATATTTACGGCCCAAGGTGTTATTGCTGTTGGTTCTCTTCAGACAACTCGACACTATGCCTTGCCGCTTAAAACATACAATCAGCAAGAGGTTGATTTGATGAACTCCCAGCTCAACGTGATGTCTAAATTATCTTTAGGAGAGAGTTTAGCTATCCAGTATACAGTGCGTAGTGCTTATGGTAGCTGGCACGGAGCAGTAAAAAAAATTGTCCAGACAGCCTATAAAAAGAAATCAGTAAATGCGGCTCTCAAAACTAGTATTTGGTCATCGCTGGGTGATTTTTGGTCAGGCGCTTTTAGCAGTAATAAGACCAAAAAGGAAGAGGCAAATACTAAGCAAGCTGAAAAACGTTTAACGGCCATGGAAGAGGAGATGCTAAAGTTAATGGAACAAAAAAATTCTAAAGCTGGCTTAAATGTTAATTTACGTCTAGTGGCTTGTGCTAATAATCAAGGACGAGCCGATAACCTATTGAGCGATTTAACTAATGCTATGAGCCAATATAATTATTATGAATATGGTAATAGCTTTCAGGCTAAACCGCGGCGCAAACCAGCTAAAAAATTAATTCAGCAATTTATTTATCGTCGTTTTGATGAAAAATCTAGTTTTTTGCTCAACACCGAGGAACTAGCCAGTTTGTATCATTTTCCCTTACGTAATGCGGAGACGCCAAATATTTTATGGCTGACCGCTAAACAAGCGTCTGCTCCTTCAGAGGTACCTAGCGAGGGCTTGCTCTTGGGTTATAATATTTTTCGGGGGATAAAACGAGAGATTCATATAAAAGAAGATGACCGCCTGCGCCACACCTATATTATTGGTAAATCCGGCGTTGGTAAGTCTGTGCTTTTAGCTAACATGGCTATCCAGGACGTACTTAATGGCCAGGGCGTTTGTGTAATTGATCCGCATGGTGATTTAGTTGATGATATTTTAGCTAGAGTACCGGCCGAACGGGCTGAGGATGTAGTTCTGTTTGCGCCTGCTGATTTAGAGCGACCAATGGGGCTAAATCTGTTGGAGTTTGATCCTCACTATCCAGAGCAAAAGACTTTTGTAATTAATGAGATGATTGGCATTTTTGATAAGCTTTATGATCTAAAGACTACCGGTGGACCAATTTTTGAACAATACATGCGTAACGCCATGCTTTTGGTTATGGCCGATCCAGAGACGGGCTCAACTTTAATGGAAATTCCTCGGGTTTTAGCTGATGCTGATTTTCGCCATCTCAAGCTAGCGCGTTGCTCTGATCCTACGGTGGTTGATTTTTGGCGCAAAGAAGCTGAGAAGGCCGGAGGTGATGCTGCCTTAGCTAACGTTGTACCTTATATTACCTCTAAATTAACCTCGTTTATTTCTAATGATATGATGCGCCCGATTATTGCTCAGCAGAAGAGCGCCATTAATTTTCGGGAGATTATGGACCAGCACAAGATTTTATTAGTTAGCTTGCCAAAAGGACTAGTGGGTGAAATGAATGCTTATTTATTGGGTATGATTTTGGTGGGCAAATTATTAGTGGCGGCCCTATCTCGGGCTGATATGCCCAAAGAAGAGCGTCGTAATTTTTTTCTTTATATTGATGAATTTCAAAATTTTACTACTAATTCTATTTGTCAGATTTTGTCTGAAGCCAGAAAATATGGACTTGGTTTAATTATTGCCCATCAGTATATCGGCCAGCTTATTAGCCGTGGGGATACCGCCATTAAGGACGCGGTATTTGGTAATGTTGGTACGCTAATTAGCTTTAAGGTGGGTTCGGAAGATGCCGAAGTTCTTCAAAAAGAATTTGCTCCGACCTTTGATGCTTATGATCTTATTAATGTGGAGAAATATACGGCCTATATTAAACTTTTAGTGGATAATATGTCTTCTCGTCCTTTTACACTGAGGACGCCTTGGCCATTATTTGGCAATTGTGATCATGAACTGGCGGGAAAAATTCGGGAGTTAAGCCGCCTCAAATATGGTCAAGAGAGGTCTTTAATTGAGGCCGAAATTATTCAACGCAGTAAAATAACCTTTGATTAATATGTCACAAAAATTAGTTAATGAGGGAGATGAGGAACAAGTATGGCAACCAGAGGAAACTATTAATTTTGATTACAGTGATCAAGCCGATAAAACATCATCAGTTTCTCTCTCAACAGTTAATAATCGATCCATTCAGGCTAAAAAGGGGGAATATATATTGTCGGAGAAAGAAATGAAGATTTTACAATCTATAGCCAAGAAGTTGACAGCCCTTATGGCTGATTTTAATCATTTATTTCAATCTTTAGATAATACCTCAGAAGAAATTTTAGCCGGTCAGACTGGTTTTACTATTGAAGGTTATTTTAATGGAGAACAAATGGTGACTAGTGATAATCAGGTTTATGAAGTGCCCACTAATTATGCTTCTAAGTCTAAACTAGTAGAAGGCGATAGTTTAAGATTAACTATTGGCCCTAACGGTCAATTTGTCTATAAGCAAGTCGGGCCAGTAGAACGTCGTCGCCTGATAGCTACTTTAGAACAGGGCTCGGATGGCCATTATTATGCTGTCCATGATGAGCAAAGATGGCGGTTACTTAAAGCCAGCGTTAGCTATTTTCGAGCCGAACCAGGCAACCGCATCGCCATTCTCATACCCAAAGATAAGCCGTCTCAATATGCAGCCCTAGAAAATTTAGTAACTGAATAATATGATGGTTAGGCGGTGGTCAATGAAAAAACTTTTACATTATTTTCCTAATTTAGCCGATGATCAAACATTATTATTAGAGCAGGCTTGGAATTTAGCCTACCACTTACATGCTGGACAGAAACGCAAATCAGGTCAGCCCTATTTTACTCACCCTTTAGCGGTAGCAGAAATTTTAGCTCAAAAATTTAGTGACCCAGTGCTTACTGCGGCCGCCCTACTTCATGATACGGTAGAAGATTGCAAAGATTGTTTAATGGGAGATATCTATCAAAAATTTGGTCCAGAAGTTGGGTTTTTGGTGGATGCGGTGACTAAACATCGGGAAAGTTTTTATTGCCGAGGCCAAGAGTTTGTTGATGATATAGAACGCTTACTCTGGGCTGGAAGCCAAGATGTCCGTTGCCTTTTATTAAAAATTGTTGACCGACAGCATAATCTTAGCACCATTAGTAATTTAGCCAGCAATAGGCAGGTGTGCATGGCCTTTGAAACACAAGCTATTTTATTGCCGATGAAAGAAATTTTGGATTATGATCGCGAAGGTTTAACTATTAATGAAGCTGCAGCTAATTGGCAGCACTTTTTGCAAAAGGGTCATTTTTCTAGTTTATCGGCTATTAAAGAAGAATTATATAAAAAACAATTTGTGAATCTTGATTCTGGGATGTATAATCTAATTTATGATCATGCCAATGCTATTATTTGGCAGGTAACTGACAAAAGTTTATTTGAAAAATTAATTATTGATCCGCAATTTAATCAAACAGCCGATGTTTTATTAATTTCTAGCGATGGCCATAACTTTAAAGCTGAATTTCAGTTTCGTGAAGGTTATATTCACCATGGTTCACAAATTAAACTAGGCATATCTACATTTTCTACATAATTTTAACAATATGGATTCTATTAATTCTTTAATTTCTGATCTAGAATTAGATAAATCATTAATTGATTGTCTCAAAAATCGTGATTTGGAGCAGAAATTTTTTTACACTGAGGAAGGAGCTGATCTGTATTATGGTTCCTATGATCATTCAGCTAAGTCAGTGCCGGTTGATTTTTCATCGCCCGAGTATTATGACCTTATAACCAAGGAACTAAAAAAGAAACAAAGAATTGCTTTAGTTAGCCTTGGCTGTGGTGATGCTTCTAGCGAGAAGCCGCTACTTAAAGAGCTTAAAAAAGATGGTTATAATTTTACTTATTTTGCGGTAGACATTTCTCGTCAGATGTTGGATTTAGCAGTGAGTAATTTAATGAATTTAGGTATTGATACCCAATATTTATGCGCGGATATTATGAGCAAAGATTTTCGGGAAGAAATTATTCAATTAACTGCCGATTTTGATTGCCGCGTTTTTTTATTTTTAGGCAATACTATTAG
>ERZ795049.947-NODE-947-length-41464-cov-8.083702_pt1 | contig 41464 bp, 31 predicted proteins | sample MGYA00375133_ERZ795049 | MGnify/ENA primary metagenome ERZ795049 (study PRJEB30178, sample SAMN05720147) | activated sludge metagenome | isolation source: anaerobic digester from wastewater treatment plant | place: Japan | collected 2015-04-20 ... | reverse complement strand
CCGCTGCGTCCCCATCGGCTTCCGCCCTTGCGGGCTTTCCACCTAAGCGCCTCACACAACTAACGATTTGGATATTGATTCGTTGAGAATGGCATACTTGCCATTCTCAACGGCGTGAGGGCGCAGCCGAAAAGCCCGTAAAGGAAGGAGCTTTGAAGAGCAAGGAGAAAAAGAGCGCCTTTAGAAGCTCCTTTTTCGACTATGCTATTCATAGCTCCTTCCTGCGGACTTGTAGGCGAAGACCGACCCCGAGCGTAGCGAGGGGGCACGCCCAAATAAAAATTAAAAAATAAGAAATTAAAAAGATACTATTGTATGCGTCCTTTATGCCCTAAATTGATTCCTTTTAGGCTATTCTTATCAAATTTTTTCTCTCCCCAGATAACTTTATTAATCTTGAGAGCCTCAGCAGGCGTGAGTTTATCGGTCTGTTCAAGAATACGTTGTATGAAAATACACTGTTTTAGGTCGGCGTTTTCGTTGACGATAGCGTGTGCCAACTCTTTGCAGGTCTGGTAGCCGCAGATTCGACAGTCAACTTGCGGCAGATAGTTATTAAGCTCAAAAGATTTTTTCATTTTGCGCATGGCAACGGCGATATTGTTGTCGAGTTTCTCCATGGAGCGTGGTAACACTTCGCCAACGCTCAGGTGTTTCAGAAGATATTCTTCATATTTTAACAGGTCGTTATTTCGCGGAGTGTTCATAAGAGTGTGACTTTCCGCTCTTTTCTTTTGACGTTCTGCCGCAAAGAAACGATTTCCGGGACAGAGTATTCCACCCGCACAACTTTCATCACAAGCACGCAATTCCAAATAATCAATATCCGTAATATCTTCATTTTCAACCTTTTCTAAAAAATCGGAGACATTATGGATTTCGTCAATAGCTAAATTTCGACCTTGGCTCAATAAGTTTATTTCTCCTTTTGTAAGCGACCAGAGTAAATTATCACAAGCGAGTCTCTGAGAAGCACACTCTTCGTCTACTAACTGATAAGTCCCTTGTTTGATGGTACGGTATACTTTATTGTAAAAAAAGTTCATATTTATGACACCGTCAACCATGGATACATCGTCTCCAACAGGACTTTTAATAGCGGCGATTTTGGCGGCGCAAGGAGAAACGTAAAAAATGCCGATATCTTCCTCTTTTACACCTTCGTCCGTAAATTTTTGTTTAATAAAAAGTGCGGTAATATCCAAAGGCGGTTTCACAAGGAAAAGATTTTTAACGAGTGAAGGGAATTTAACCTGTATAAGTCGCACAACAGCAGGACAGTAGGTGGAAATAATCGGTCTTTCTAAGTTTTTATCAATAATTGCTTTGTTCATCACATCGGTTAAGATGTCAACACTTTTTTCAACTTCAAAAATGTATTTAAACCCGAGGTGGTGGATAGCGGAGACAATGGCTCTATGATTTATTTTTTCGGGGAATTGGGCGCTAAAGATGGAGGGGACAAGTAGGATAGGGAATTTATAATTATAAATTGTTTGAAAGTCGTCTTGTTCTATATAAATCGCACTGACGGGGCATGCCAAGTAGCAGCGACCGCAGTCTATACAGCGGTTTGGGTTCAGTATCGGTTTTCCCTTTTCAACGTGAATCGCAGCGGTGGGGCAAGCGCCGATGCAGTGAGAACAGCCGATACAGAGGTCATATTTGAATTTTAGGGCGTGATGAAATGTTTCAGCTTGTTTCATAACTAAAAATAGTTAATAATTTCGACTGAAGTTCCTTTTCCGGGCGTAGAATTAACGGTAAGTTTATCGGAGTTTGTTTTCATATTCGGGAAGCCCATGCCGGCGCCAAATCCCATTTCACGTACTTTTTGCGAAGCGGTAGAGTATCCTTCCGTCATAGCCTTATTGATATCTTCAATCCCGGGACCTTCGTCTTCTAATTTTATAATAATTCTGTCATCTTCTATATCAACGGTAATAATACCCTTGTAGGCGTGGGCTACGACATTTACCTCAGCTTCGTAGAGTGCCACAACCGTTCTTTTAATAATGTCCGGATTAACTCCGAGTTGCTTTAGCATTTTTTTTACTGCACTTGAGGGAGCTCCGGCATTGGTAAAATCACCGCCTTCTATATTATATGTAAAATTCATATTTTCTTGATTAGTATAGTGATAAAACTCCTGCTTGGAACAGCAAGCCTGATGTTCTGTACATCGAATAGGGCGTTTCAATTAGTATCATCTCATTCTCTGCTGCCAATTCTCGCATTTCGGCAGAAGTTTTTTTGCCACGAACAAAGATAACGGTTTTAATATCAGACATTTCACAAGTGCGAATAGTTTGTAAATTGGCTAATCCCGTTACGAGTAACAAAGATTCGTCTGTGTTTAATGTTAGTACATCGCTCATTAAGTCGGAAGCAAAAACATGAGTAATTTCTTTATCAAGAAACTGTTTTCCTTCAACAACTGTTCCTCCAATTAAGTTGATAATGTCATGAATTTTCATAAAGAACAAAAATTTTTACAAAAATACGAAATAAAAAGAGATAAATTTTTAATTTTCTTGATTTATGCCATTTTGCACCCAAATTAAGGTGCCGACAATAATTAAAGCCATAGGGGGTAATATCATCAATCCGTTATTAATATATCCCATTTCATAAAATGATGGAGGGATTACGGGGTGATTCCAGATAGTGCCTGAGCCGAGAAGTTCTCGTACAAATCCGACAATAACAAGTACGATTCCGTAGCCTATACCGTTAGCAATCCCATCTAAAAGTGAAGGAATCGGGGGATTTGAAAGGGCAAACCCTTCAATTCGTCCCATTATTATACAATTTGTAATAATTAAGCCAACGAAGACGGAGAGGAATTTACTCATTTCAAAATAGAAGGCTTGTAATATTTGGTCAACTAAGATAACTAAGGCGGCAACGATAACTAATTGTACGATAATACGAATGCGGGGCGGAATTGTTTTTCTAATTAATGAGATTATAAAATTTCCTGCTCCACACACGGCAATAACGGAAAGACTCATGATGACTGCCGGTTTTAGCTGTGCTGTTACGGCTAAAGCCGAGCAAACCCCCAAAATTTGTACTAAAATGGGATTGTTTTTATTGAATGGACCAAGAAATTGTTTCATACTATAATAAAGCTTTTATCAAGCTACGTTCATCTTTTTATCTCTATTTTTTAAAGATAAAAGAGGGAAGAGAGTCCTTTTTATTTATCGAAAACTATTAAATTTCGTTCGCTATCAATAGTATATGTACCAAATTCATCAGTAATATAATCTCCGCCAATAACAAACGAAGATGTCAATGCTTTTTTCACAATGACTCTTACGTTTTCTGCCGTATCATCACCGATTTTAAGGTTATTGAGATAGATAGCACTTCCTTCAACGATGGAGCCGTCAGTAAGATTTATAGAGTTTTCTTTATCCTCAAAATCATTAACGGTAATAATCATCTCTTTTAAAAATCTCGTAGCGTCAGCGTAATTCATATAAATTTCTTCGCTATTCGGAGCAAGTTCGAAAGTGAAAGTTTTATTATTAGCAATACAAGTAGCTTTAACTACGTCATTTTCAATAGTAATAGGCACGGTTCTTTCAACAATAACCGCAATTGGTTTTGGAACTTGTACTTCAACATCTTCAATTTTATCGCCTTTTGGCACGTAGTCATCTCGTAAAATCATAAATTCGGTACGGCGGTTAAGCTGGTTCGCTGCTTCTTGTTCGTCACGTGAAGTTAACCCTGTGATATACATTTCCGTTAAGACGGTTCCTTTTTTGAAAGTAAATTTCTTTCTGTTATAAGTAATCGTCATATCTTTTTCAAGTTTACGCGGTTTGTACTCTCCATAACCCTTTGGAATAATTCTATCGGCATCAATTCCTTTTTCATAAACTAAAAAATCAACACACGATTGTGCACGGCGTTGAGAAAGTTCTTCGTTATATTCGTCCGAGGCGCGGAAGTCCGTATGCGAGCGAAGTTCTACCACAATAGTTGGGTTTTTAATCATAATTTCATAAAGAGACATAAGTGAATCTTTATATTGTGGTTTAAGGTCGGCTTTATCAAGGTCATAAAGAATTTCAGGCAAAACAATAGGTTCAACAGGGTAAGGTGTTAGTAAAAAATCTTGTTTTAGGTCAGTATTTTCGGTTAATCCTACCGTAGTTTGTGAAGCGGTATTATTTTCTTCCCAATATTTACTTTTTGTTACTCTCATTTTGTAAGTAACATTACTTAATATCATCGTTTTATCGAAGTGGTAATAGCCTTTAATGTCTGTTTTAGTTTTGTAAGAGGTTCCGTCCGTACCGATAATTTCCACATCAGCCTTATCAATATATTGTAAGGTGAGAGCGTCTTTCACGAAGCCGGAGAGGGTAAAGACAAGTGGGCGAAGGACGAAGTAGTAAATATCGTCACCGCCGCGACCACCGGGACGATTAGAGGAGAAAAATCCCTTTTCCAAATATTCCGATTTAGATTTTGGGTCAATAACTTTACTATCGTCAAACATCATACCAATATCATCGGCGTTGGAGTTGATGGGGTACATCATATTTTCGGGTTTTTCAAATACTCCATCTTTAATTTTAGAGTAGAAAATATCAAGTCCTCCCATTCCGGGGTGCCCGTCTGAGGAGAAATAGAGGACGGAGTCTCCACGCAGAGCGGGGAAGACTTCTTGTCCGGGTGTATTGACAACATTTCCTAAGTTCTTAATATTTCCAAATTTAGCAGATTTTTTGGCACGTGTTGCTTTGTAAATATCGTAACCGCCATATCCGCCGGGTTTATTCGATGCAAAATAGATAGTTAGTTCATCATCGGAGATAAAGGGGTGCACGTAGTTGAAGGAGTCGGGACCTAACTCAACGAGTTCGGGTACGCTCCATGATTTACCTTTTCGCGATGCTTGATATACGTAGCAGCCGTAAACCTTTTTTTTATCTTGCGGGCATTTTGTAAAATAGATTGTTGTTCCTTTAGCATTTGCTGAGGCTTCGCCTTCGTTGACACTAGTATTGATAATTTGATCTTCGTCAAGGGGGAGTGTCGGTGACCATTCACCGGGCCATTCGGTATTTTTGCTTTTTGGTTTATCAGATTTATAGATATCTGAAAAACCGCCTCCCGTCCATTGGTTTGTGCCCTTACCTACGGAGCCGTCACGATTAGAAGAGAAAATGATTTGATTTTGCTTATTAGGATTTCCCCATCGTGGTGCCCAATCATCTTGTCGAGTATTGAATTTTTTAAAATTTTCCACTTCATAACGAGTAGGATTCTCTGTCCAAGTTTTCGCTTTTTGACATGATTCGATGAGAACGTCCGTACGTTTGTCTTCGGGTGCACGTTTTTTGAAATTTTCAAAATATTTTAAAGCATCTGCGTATTCACCTTTTGATAAAGCAATATTCCCAAGATGGAAGAGAATCATTGGATTATCTTTTTGATAATTTTTTTTCTCTAAACGTTCATAAAATTTTTCTGCATTTTTTATATCTCCCATAATTCGGTAACATTCAGCAATCTGATAGGTTACTCTACGAACTTCGATTTGATTTTTTCTGATTTTCCTAATTCCTGTTTTATATTCATCAAGTGCTTTTTCGTATTGGCAGTATTTAAAAGCATTGTCTGCTTCTTTAAGAGGATGTTGTGCTTTAATTGCTGAAACACCTGTAAATAAAATAGTTAAGGATAATAAAAAAGCTATTTTTATTTTCATAATTACGAACATTTAATAAAATATACAAATTAAGGTGCTAAAATAAGATTTTTTTTAAAATTAGCAACCTTAATTTGCAAAGTTACAATATTATTTTATTAATTCAACTTTTGTTCTTTTAATTTTTTTTCCTGCATTTTTAAGAAGGTCATAAGCAAGTGGAGTAGAGACGAAAAGAGCAGAATAAGTTCCGATGATAATACCAGCTCCCATGGCAAAGACGAAACCGCGAATTACTTCACCTCCGAAGATGAAGATTGCTAAAATAACTAAAGTTGTTGTTGCGGAGGTGTTCATGGTTCGCCCTAATGTCCAATTAACAGCGGTATTAAAATTGACGTAAAGTTCTCTTTTCGGGTAGAGAGCTAAATTTTCACGTACCCGGTCAAAGATAACTACTACGTTGTTAATGGAGTATCCGATAACCGTTAGGATTGCCGCAATAAAGGATTGGTCGATTTCCATTGAGAAAGGCATTACTTTGTAGAAGAGTGAGAATAATCCGATAGTAAGCAGTGCGTCATGTACGAGCGAGACCACGCCGCCGAGTCCGAACTGCCAATTTTTAAATCTAACGGCTATATAAATGAATATAAGGAATAACGATACGACTACAGCCCAAAAAGCATCTATGACCAACTCTCTTGCGATAGAAGGTTGAACTTTTTGAGAGCTTTGAATACCGCGCGGGTCTGTTTGCTGTGTGAAATCTTTTTCTGTAATATCTTTCTTTAGATAAAAACCTTTTAGTGCATTATAGAGTTTTTGTTCACATTCTTTATCTACACTTACATCGTTTTCATCAATTTTGTAATTTGTAGTGATTCTAACTTGGTCATTTCCACCAAAAGTTTTCACTTCAGGATTGCCACCGAACTCTTCGGCAATAGCAGTACGCACCTCATCGGTACGTATATTTTGGTCAAAACGTACTACATAATTACGTCCTCCTGTAAAGTCAATACCCGGATTCAACCCTTGGAATATAAAGGAAATAATCATAATGAGCGATAAAAGAATGGAAATGATGTAGAAGAGTTTTCTCCGTTTGAGGAAGTCGAAATTTGTATTAGTGAAGAAATTGATAGTTATTTTATTTCCGAATGAAATATTTTTTCCTTTTTTCACACGTTGGTCAAAAATTATTCTTGAAATAAAGATAGCCGTAAATAATGAAGATAAGATACCAATAATTAAAGTGGTAGCGAATCCTTGGATAGGACCTGAACCGAAAATATAGAGTACGATAGCGGTTATTAACGTTGTAACTTGTCCGTCAATAATAGCTGAATAGGCATTTTTATATCCGTCTTCGATAGCAAGTCGCAGACCTTTTCCGGCACGAACTTCTTCTCTGACACGCTCATATATAATAATGTTAGCGTCAATGGCCATACCGAGAGCCAGCACAATACCCGCAATACCCGGAAGAGTCAACACAGCTCCCAATGAAGCTAAAACGCCCATAATAAAGAAAAGGTTAGTAAATAGTGCTAAATTTGCCACGTTGCCGGCACGGTCATAATATAATAACATAAAAGCTAATATTATGAGAAAAGCGACGAGGAATGAGAGGAATCCTGCTTGAATGGATTCTTTTCCTAAGGTTGGTCCGACAATTTCTGATTGAACGATATTAACTTTTGCTTCTAAGTTTCCGGAATTCAACACGGTAGCCAAGTCTTTGGCTTCATCAATAGTGAAATTACCGGAGATTTCAGAAGTTCCGTTAGGAATTTCGCTTTTTACGTGTGGGTGAGAATAAACAAATTCATCAAGAACAATGGCAATAAAAGTTGCTTTACTTTTATTATCAACAGCGGCTTTTGTTATTTTACGCCACTCCTCCGTAGCACGATCTTCCATTGTCATAACAACTACAGTTCTATTGTTTTGGTCAATATCTTGACGCGCTGTACGAACTACGCGTGCTCCACCGACAGTTTCAGAACTTAAAATAGGTCCGATACGGTCATTATTTCTTTTTAAAGGTACGAGAGGATATGCATTTTTAAATTGTTTTTCAGGAGATCCCCAATAGAAAACAACACTTTTATCACCCATAATACGCGTGATATTAGGTAAGAGTTTATCAATCTCTTTCATATCGGCTTCTCTAAAGTAGGCGATGGCTATTCCGTCGTTTCCTGCAACTGCTTTGCTTAGAATAGCACCTATTTCTTCGCTGTTTTCAACAGAAGTAGTATCTAATCCTTGTAAAGCGAGTGCCGTAGTATCTTTCGCAGTGGTGTCTTTTTCAAACTCTTTTTTAGCTTTTAATTCTTTAGCTAACTGTATATCCGCTTTTTGAAAGCGTTGTTGGATAGTTTGTCCTCCTACAACATCGTTATAAACTTCCCAAAACTCTAATTTTGCTGTACTTTTTAATAAATCGGTAACACGTTCAGGTTCTTTAATACCGGGTAGTTCCACTAAAATACGACCTCTTTGTAGACGTTGTAAATTGGGTTGTGCAACACCAAAACGGTCAATACGTGTACGGAGAATTTTAAATGTTCTATCTACAATTTCATCCGATTCTTGTTTTATAAATTTAATAATATCTTCATCTTTTGCATTTTTTATACCTGCACGTTCTCCAAAATAGGTTCTTAAATTTGCATTTTCTAACTTTAATTCAATTTTTTCATTGTTAAAAGCCTCAACAAAAATGTCAACAAAATCACCTTGTGTCTTAGAATAGGTTTCGAGGGCTTTATTAAAACTATTAGCAAAGAGAGGGTCAGTCGTATTTTCGGCTAAACTTTCAACAATATCGGGAATGGCAATCTCTAACGTTACATTCATACCGCCTTTTAAGTCCAATCCCATATTTAATTCTTTGTATTTACATTCTTTATAGGTAGATCCAAGAAAAATAACGGAATCGTTCATTCTCATGAGATATTGATGCTCACGTTCCGAAATAAGAGAATCTACTAATTGTTTCTCTAACATTGCATTTCCTTCAGCTTTAGCTCTTACTTCTTCTATACTTTTCGTATCTTGTGCGTACTCCTTAGCTGCCTTTTCTACCCGCCAAGTGGCAAAAGTGAATGATAAACAATATAAGCAAGTTAGTGCAATGAGTATTGTGAAAAATAGAATCAATCCTTTGTTGCGCATAATTTTATATATTTGATTAATACTGAATTAAATAATTTTTTATACCTTTTTTTTAAGTTTGCAAATATATAAAAAAAACACAACAAAAAAATAAAAAAGATTTTGAAGTAAAATAAATGAATCGTATTATTTTTTTTTGTATTTTTGCACCTTAAATTTAAAAATTTAAAAAATTTTAGAAACATTCTTATATAAAAGTCTAAAAAGTCTAGTAAAATAACATGTATTTTAAAAAAATAATAAGAAATACTTTCTTCATTTTTTTCTTATTTTTGTTTTGTTTAAAAGGATTTACTCAATCGGGATTTCTCTCTATCGGGTCTCAAATGGGTGATTTTTTTGATCCTCAAGAAGAGTATGTTACTTTCACATACGGACAAGTTTTTGCAGCTCATCTTGAGAATAAAGGAGCTGCTACGGCAGGAGTTCAGCAACCTTATATTGTTTCTACCACTATTGTGGATTCGGTCTGCCAAGAAGCCGATTCTACAATGCGTTACCAACAAAATGGTTTTGATCAGCCTTTACATACGGCGGGAGATTTTTTTACCGGTAATTATTATCCAATCTCCTCGTATCATCATTATGACACCGTTTCTGTGTTACAGCTTACCATACTTCCTATCTATTTTGTTACAGATACACTCCTAGTATATGAATCGCAATTACCGTATGCCTATAACGATTCCACGATATTATATAGTGAAGGAGATCACACGGTTATTTTACCTACAATACACGGTTGTGATAGCACGGTTGGTGTAATGGTTTATGTTGCAACCTGTCCTATCGACACCCATTTAGTAGCCGATTATAGTATTAGCGATATCCCCAATTTTCCGCTCCAACAGCCACAAGTTATTCCATATCCTATAGCTATGCAAAATAACGAACCGTTACGATACATTGTCGGTGATACTACTCCGGTTTTATGGACATTGTCAATCGCTGATAAAGTATTGTATTGTACGCAGAATGTTATTGTTGCCTTTCCGCCTTGTGGTGAGGGTTTTTATGCTTATGACGGGAATAATATACGATATAATACAGTTCGTGTCGGTTGCGATTGTTGGACTAAAGAAAACTCAGCAGCAACACTCTATACGGACGGAACTCCTATTCCTGAAACACATGTCTATTGGGCTGCTATGTATCCCGATACTAATTTGAATTTAGCAATCTATGGTAGATTGTATGATTGGTACTCGGCACTGCGATTACCGGTCGGATATGACGGTGCAATTTCGGATACCATACAAGGTCTTTGCCCTGATGGTTGGCACATCCCTACAGCCGAACAGTATAGAAACCTTACTGCTTATCCCGCCGATGAGCTGAAAAGTCCGAATTATTGGATAGTACCGGGTAATAATGCAACCGATTTCACCTCACTTCCGGGCGGTTACTACAATCCTATCAGTAATAACTTTTACAACTTACGAGGAAATGCCTATTATTGGACTACAGCAGTGGGAAATAATGACAGAGCAGAGACATTCCATTTAAGCTATAGTTGTGAAACCGGGCTTATGGAATTGATTCCCAAAGATTATGGTTATAGTGTTCGTTGTATCAAAAACTAATCTTTTTTCTTTATAATTCGTTTTAAAATTGTTATTTTTGCATTTGTAAAGGTAACTTTATTATTATGTAACAATAACTCATCGTATGCGATTTCTCTTTCTTTTTTTACTTCAAATCATTTTAATTTTCCCTACTTTAAAAGCACAGGAAGAGGAAGACCCTTGTGTGCAGAAAATGAGCAAACAAATAGAAAGAGAGTTTAAAAAAGGTCGTGAGCTGCAAAAAGGAGGTAAGAAAAAAGAAGCATTTAAAATTTATTATGAAATTTTGGAAGAATATCCGGATAATTTGGAAGTTAACTACTATTTAGCTCTCGGTTATTATTTGCCGATTGAACTTAACGGACTGCTTATAGAAAACACACAAGATGCAAAAAATGCAATTCGTGTTATCCAAAAGATGTACGATGTATGTCCATTTTATAATATTCAGGTTCATCTTTACGCCGCTCGCCTCTCTTATTTACTTGAAAATTTTGATGATGCTATAAAATTTGCAACTGTCATTGTAGAAAATCCCGATTTGATAAAAAAAACTACCTACGTTGAAGAGGCGGAAATGATTATTAAAAAATCAAATTTTTATCAAAAAATTTTATCAAATCCTGTGAAATTTGACCCTAAGCCCGTAGTGGGAATTTCTACGCATCATGATGAGTATTTGGCTACTATTTCTCCAGATGATGAGTATTTTTATTTCACGAGACGAAAAACTATTAAAATGCAAGAGGCATATTTTCAAGAAAACTACGTAGATCGTGAATATTTTTCATATAGCAAACGAAATAAGAATGGTGATTTTGAAGTAGGAGAACCGATGCCTTATCCATTTAATCAAGATGGAAATAACGAAGGAAGTCCGACCGTGAATCTACGGAACGATTTTTTGATATTTGTGAAAGTTACTAATGTGAAAATAAATAATCAAAACTATCCCAATTATGATTTGTATTATTCGGAATTGATAGGTGGAGAGTGGACGGAACCTGCAAATTTGGGTGATAGTGTTAATCGTATAGATTCGTGGGAATCGCAGCCCTCTTTAAGTTCCAATGGACAATTACTCTTTTTTGCTAGCGACCGCCCCGGTGGCTTCGGCGGTTCCGATATTTGGTATACGGAAAGAAGAGCTGACGGTAGATGGGGAAAACCGAAAAATGTAGGTCCTATGATTAATACTTCACGAAATGAACGCTCGCCCTTTTTACATACCGATAGTAAAACACTCTATTTCTCTTCGGCGGGACACGACGGCATGGGTGGCATGGATATTTTCTATTCTAAATTAGGCGAAAAAGGGTGGCAAAAACCGGTCAATATCGGCTATCCTATCAATACGGAAATGGATGAAGTGGATTTTTTTGTTAATCTTAAAGGCGATATCGCCTATTTTTCTTCTAATCATATAGATGGAAAAGATTGGAATATATATCAGTTTGAATTACACGAAGAGGCACGTCCTCGAAATATGCTGTTAATTAAAGGAGAGATTAAAGATGTAGAAGGTGATAAAATTGAAGCGATTGTTCAAATACGTGACACCGCTTCGAATATTATCGCCGAAACAAAAGTTAACGAATATTCGGGAAAGTATGCCATAGCCGCAGAAATTAAAAAAGATGGGCAAGAAGAATTGATTCTTAATGTTAAAAATGAGGGGTATGCCTACGATACACGGCTGATTACCGTGGAAGAAATTGAAAAGAGAATTGTAACGGACGATATTGATATTGAGAAGATTGAAAAGGGGAAAAGTTATAATTTGAATAATATCTATTTTGCGACTAATAAATGGGATTTAACCGCAAAATCGCGGGCAATAATCGATTTATTTGTCGAATTTTTAGAGGATAACCCCACGATAAAAGTGGAAATACAAGGTCATACCGATGATATTGGAACTGAAGAAGATAACCAAATACTATCGGAAAAAAGGGCGGAGTCCGTTTATCGTTATATTATTGAGAAAAAAGTTTCCCCTCAACGACTTCGTTATAAAGGTTACGGTGAATTAATGCCCATTGTGCCGAATAGTACGGAGGAGGGGCGTGCGAAAAATAGACGTACCGTCTTTTTGATTTTGGATAATTAAAAAAACTAATATTTCCTTAACTCAAAATTTTTACCCAGATAGACTTTCTTTACATATTCGTCTTCGGCTAACTCTTGAGCCGTCCCCGATTTTAACAATCTTCCTTCAAAAAGCAGATAAGCTCTGTCCGTGATAGAGAGTGTTTCGTGTACGTTGTGGTCGGTAATTAAGATGCCAATGTTTTTGTTCTTTAATTGGGCGACAATAGATTGAATATCTTCCACCGCAATCGGGTCTACGCCCGCAAACGGCTCATCTAACAAGATGAATTTCGGATTCGCCGCTAAACAACGGGCAATTTCAGTACGTCTTCGCTCACCTCCCGATAGATTATTCCCTAAGTTTTTTCTAACTTTATGTAAATTAAACTCATTAATCAACTCCTCTAAACGCGATTTTTGCGCTTCTTTGCTCAATGATGTAAATTCTAAAATTGCCTTAATGTTATTTTCAACACTCAAATGACGGAAAACGGACGCTTCCTGCGGCAAATAGGAGATGCCCATTTGAGCACGCTTGTACATAGGAAATTTTGTAATATTGGTCTCATTTAGATAAACATTACCAAAATAGGGCTTAATCAACCCTACAATCATATAAAAGGAGGTGGTTTTTCCGGCACCGTTAGGTCCTAATAGACCGACAATTTCGCCCTGTTTTACTTCAATGGAAACGTCATTGACGACTGTACGAGAACGATATTTTTTGGTAAGATTTTCCGTTCTTATAGTATTCTGTTCCATAATTTATTCTGTTTCAGCTTTTACCTTTATTCTTTCAGCGATTAAAGTAACTAAATTTTGTAATGGATTTTTCGCCATTCCTGCTAAAAATATAGGAATTGCTACATCAATTTCAACGGTCAATGAGGAGAGATGGTCTTGAATAGCTTGAAGAGAAATGGCAATTGAGGTGGTTATGTTTTTGTCATTTTCAGCGGCATAGGTGATATTAGAAAAAGGGTCCTTTTCAGCTATTCTTAACGTCAAGCTGGTAACGCTGGGAATGTTGAATTTACAATAATCGTCAGTAACTTCTTCAATAGTAATTTGTTCAGGCAGGGAGCGTGAGAAATTTCTCGGATTTGCAATCAACTGATATATTTTTTCAGTAGATGCGTTGACATTATTTTGTGTAGCAGAAACTTTCATTAGCTTTTATATTAAAGTGCAAAAATAGTAAATTATTCTTCGTTAAATTTTACTATTTATGAATAATTGCTTTATAAGCGATATAACGTGTCCAAACTTCTTCAACATATTTAACGGTATGATTGCCCGGGAAGTAACCGTTTTTAACCACTTCGTCTTCAAAGAATCTTTTTTTCGACTTTAAAATCAGATATTTTGACACATTTTCCCAATTTTTGTCATTTTCACCATGTTTTTTGCATAGTCGCCGAGCATCTTGTATGTGCCCGGCGCCTGCGTTGTAACTTGCACAAAGAAATTTTAAACGTTCTTCATCATTTTCAATATCGGAAAAATATTTATGCATTGATTGTAAATATTCGACACCTGCTTTAATTTGTTCTTCTTCGGAAGAATTTTGCGAAACGTTATATCGTTCGCCTGTAGACGGCATGAACTGCATAAGTCCGAAACTGTTCCCAATACCGACAGCCGTTGCTACGAAGCGCGATTCTTGATACATTATGGAGGCAATAAAGCGCCAATCTATACCACTCTTTTTCGCATGCTTTTTTATCATAAGGTCGTAAGGTGATATTTTCTTATAACGTGATTCTAAATCCGGAATGTTTTTTGTATTGTACGGGGTAAAGTACTTGCGAGTGAGAATTTTATATTTTGTTGACTGTGTAAAATCAGAGAGCCAATGATTAATCTGTTTATTCAAACCATGATTATTATCATTTAACACCCAATTTCTATCATAATTGTCACCTAATCTATAACTTATTTTTAGATTTGAATAGAATGGAAGTAACGTTAAAGCCGTATGGTAATCGGATACAAGATAATCTATTTTTTTTGCGTCTAATAAATCATAAAGTTCTTCGATAGTGTAAGAGCTACTGTATTTAATTTTCCAAATTGTATTTTCAGGTAAAGAATCAAGATAAATAAAAGAGGGGAAATGAGCCGGAATATATATTCTATGAATAGTGTCGATATTATCGTTTTTCCTTCCTTTTCTTTCAATTAAAACGGGATAAGATTGCGAATGAGGGAGAGAAGTAGTTACTAATTGTTTTACGATAGCACTCTGTTTAAAATCCATAGCTACAATGTCATATTGGTTAGAAAAAACAGCTGAAAATGCTAAATTTGGGTCATTTTCAAGAGTGATATCTATTTTTTTATCTAAAGATGTTGCTAGTTTTTGGAGAAGTTCATATTGAAAACCCATAGGTATACCTTGATGAATAAAATAATCAGTGTAATGAGTAAACAATAATACATGTAGTACGTTCTCGTCCAATTTTTTATCGCTGTTTTTGCTATCCACCTGTTCTATAGGAATAATGATATTTTTATCTTTAAGAATAAAAAAAGTCGAAAAAAGAACAATAGTAGCTACTATTAAAAAAACAACTCCTTTTTTTTCGGGTTTCAAGGTTTAATAAATATGGTAAAACAAAAAAGATAGTAAACGATATTACTGAACAGGGATTATAAGCAGGTCGATTTCGGTAGTTTCACCGGCTTCCAGTTTGATTTGCGTTGCTCCGGCGTACATGATAGGCACATCGCCTACATCTTTAGAAGACGTAGCATATACTTCTAAGGATGCTTCATATAAAAAGGAATGTTCAAAAATTCCTTGTTCATTAGTATACCCTTCAGCCTTAGCGAAATCAGCATAATTTGCATTTTGTCCTATGGCTACGTAAGCGCCTGCGGCAGGCTCTTCTGCATCAATGCCGTTGTTTGAAAAATATACGTGTATGATTGCTTTACAACTTTTATCTTTTTTACATTGCGTACATAAAAACAAGGAAAAAAGACAAATTACTATGGGTATAAATAATCGCGTTTTCATATTATGCTCTATTTTAATACTTCTCACTGCAAAAATAGTGAAAAATTAACATGATATTCGTTTTTTGAAAAAAAATATTCAAATTATTATGTAAAATAGTTACATCTAAAAAATCAGTTAACATCTTTTTCCCAAGTAGCCCCCTCTTTAGTATCTTTTACAGTAATTCCAATTGTGTTGAGTTGTTGACGGATAGCGTCTGCGATTTCCCAATTTTTATCTGTTTTGGCTTGTTGACGAATTTGTAAAATTAGTTGCATCAGTTGTTCAACTAAATCTTGGTTGTTGTTTTCGGCATTTTCACGTTTCATACCCAAAATGTCAAAAAAGAAAAGCTCAAAATTTCTTTTAAATTCGGTTATTTCTTCATGATTAAAGTGAATTGCTCCTTGTTGTGCTAAATTGATAAGTCGCGTGGCTTCAAAAAGTTCGGCAATAACTTTGGGGCTGTTAAAATCATCATTCATAGCTTCGTAGCATCGTTCAACCCAATCAAGATGAGCTTTTTCAGTAGGAGTATCATTGATTTTTAGGCGGCTTAATGTCTCAAATGCCGCATATAATTTGTTCATGCCTTTTTCGGCAGCTATTAACGCTTCGTTAGAGAAATCAAGTGTCCCTCGATAATGAGCTTGTAGTAAGAAAAAACGAATCGTCATGGGGGAGTATTTTTTCTCTAATAGGGCATGATTACCTGTGAAAAATTCATTTAACGTAATGAAATTTCCTAAGGATTTACCCATTTTTTGACCGTTAATAGTAATCATATTATTGTGTAGCCAATATTTCACCGATTCAACGCCGTTAGCAATCGTACTTTGACAGATTTCGGATTCATGATGTGGAAAGAGTAAATCCATCCCGCCTCCGTGAATATCGAAATGTTCGCCTAAGTACTTGGTGCTCATCGCCGTACATTCTATATGCCAACCCGGAAAACCTACGCTCCAAGGGGAACTCCATTTCATTATATGTTCAGGAGTTGCTTTTTTCCAGAGTGCAAAATCGGCGGGATTTCGTTTTTCATCTTGTCCGTCAAGTGTTCTTGTATTAGAAAAAAGCTCTTCTAATACACGTCCGGACAGCTTGCCGTAGCCGTAATTTTTATCAAACTTTTCTACATCAAAATAGACCGAGCCTTCTGAAACATACGCATAACCTTTATCGAGAATTTTTTGAATCATCTCAATTTGTTCAATGATATGTCCGGAAGCGCGAGGCTCAATGGAAGGACGTTTTACATTAAGCATGTCCATCGCAATATGATAGCTGTCAATGTAAAATTGAGCAACTTCCATCGGCTCAAGTTGTTCTAAACGGGCTTTTTTAGCAATTTTATCTTCACCCTCGTCCGCATCATTTTCTAAATGCCCTACATCGGTAATATTGCGGACGTAGCGTACCTTATAACCTAAATGTTGTAAATATCTGAATATTAAATCAAAAGTAACTGCGGGACGTGCATGTCCTAAATGAGGTTCTCCGTAAACAGTCGGACCGCAAACATATAAACCCACATAATCTTTGTGAATAGGTGTAAATAGCTCTTTTTTCTTCGTTAAAGTATTATGTACGACTAATTTGTTTTTCATATTATTTCATTTATTTTGTGATAACGATGCCCAATAAATCAGCTAATTCATTTCTTCGTTGAATAACTTTCATATATTTTTCTAAAATAATTGTCGTTGTCTCAGAGTCATGTTCGATTTTAAGTTCAACATCCAATAATTTCCTGTAATTTTCAATAATACGTAATTTGAACATGTTGATATGGTCAATAATTTCTCCGTTTAACTTCTCAATATTATTGGTGCTACTGTGTGTAAATACGTCAAAACGTTTTTCCCATTCTTCACTAAAACTAGGAGAAGGACTTAAAAAATAGGGAATAACAAATTGCTGGATTTCTTGGTTTTCATGTTGAGAGAAATAACGTTTAATTTCGTCTTGATTTTTAGCTACGGAGGCAATAAGAGCGTACTCTTCGTATAGAGTTTGGAAAAACGGTTGGCTAAAATATATTTCATCTTCGTGAAATTCATTGAAGATATATTGGTCAATACGCATTATAGAATAGTCCGAATCTTTTTCTACAGCAATTTCATACATTCCGTATTTGAGAATAAGCAGAATAATATCTTTTTCAATAATATTGAGTAAGTTCTCTTCAAATTCTTTTTTTTGTGAGGTGGGCGTTGTTATAGTCTGTGGTAAAACTTCGGTTTTACTATTTTTGTCTTTTTTTTGAAGTTTTCTCCAAACGATTTTTCGTAATTGTACGTTCAGCGTATTTTCCTCTATTTGAAAGAGATTAGCACACTCTTTAATATAAAAGGCACGGACGAGATTATCTCTAATTTCTGCAATGTTTTCGACAATTTCAGAAACCACTTCAGCTCTTTTAATCGGGTCTTTTCCGGCTTCTTTTGAGAGTAATTCAGCCTTGAACAATAAGAAGTTAACTGCATTATTTTCAAGATAATCAGCTACTTCAGAGTCTCTTTTGTTTTTTACAAAGGAGTCGGGGTCTTCGCCGTCCGGTAAAAGAACAACTTGTACGTTCAATCCCGTTGGCAGCAGCATATCAACGCCGCGTAAAGCCGCTTTGATGCCCGCTTTATCGCCGTCATAAAGAATCGTAATATTCTGTGTTTGTGATAGGATAATCTTGATTTGTCCTTCGGTTAATGCCGTCCCGGAAGAGGCAACAACATTTTGAATACCGGCTTGATAAAGAGAAATAACATCTGTATATCCTTCAACTAAATAGACATTATCTTTCGCTCTGATTGCTTTTTTTGCAAAATAAAATCCATAGAGAATATTGCTTTTATGGTAGATTTCACTTTCCGGCGAGTTAAAATATTTTGCAATTTTGTCATCCTTTTTAAGGGTACGTCCTCCGAAGCCGACTATTTTTCCCATGGTGTTATGAATCGGAAAAATAACACGCCCTCTGTAAAAATCAAAAAGTTTATTATTTTCAGTTTTTTTTGTAAGTCCAACTTTTAAAAGATGGTCGATTTTGTAGCCGTTTTTAATTGCCACTTGGGTGAAAGCATCCCATTCATCAGGATTATAACCTAATCTAAAATGTTGAATAGTAGTATTATTGTAGCCGCGTTCTTTAAAATAGGAGAGAGCGATAGCTTGTCCTGTTTCAGTATTATGCATCTGTTCAACAAAATAGTTTTCGGCAAAGGCATTGAGCGCAAAAAGAGAATCTTTTTCTGTCTTCTCTAACATTTCCTCATCACTCAATTCACGCTCTTCCTGAATTTGAATATTATACTTCTTAGCTAAATAACGGAGAGCTTCGGGATAGGAGATTTTTTCATGTTCCATTAAAAAATTAACGGCATTCCCTCCTGCATTACAAACAAAACATTTATAAATTCCAAGACGAGGACTAACATACATTGACGGATTTCTATCATCATGAAAAGGACAGAGACCTACCCAATTTTGTCCCCTCTTTTTCAAAGCGACAAAATCTTGTACTACATCTTCAATTTTAGCAACAAGAAGAATCTCATCAATAGTTTGTCTGGATATCATTTATAAATCTACATTGTATTTTTTAAATAAACTATCGTCTTTAATTGCTTTATAGGCTTGTAAAAAAGTATCGTCACTCAAAAGGAAAATTTCGTATGCCTGTCCATAGCTGTAAAGAGTACGTCCGATTTCAAATTTAAGATACTCTTTCGTGAACTCAGGAACCTTAGAGAGATTTCTCAATTTTATTGCTTCCTCGTAAGAAGTTTTGAGATAATCCGTTAATAGCTCTTCAAATTGTTCTTTTTTTCGTTCAAAAGTCTCCAATGTTGTAAAGAGAGAATCTAATTTCTTTTTTTCGGTTCGTCCAAAAGTTTCAACTTTTTTAGCAAAATTAAAAGCTACTGTATCGGCAATACCTTTCCCTTTGACAAAAGTCATAAACTCGTCATACATTTTATCGGAGATATTGAAGTTATTTTTATAGTCAATAAAAGTCGGATATTCCTTTTTCAACTCATCACGATGTTTTTCCATATATTCCATGGTAAATTCACCGAAGGCACCTTTTCGTATCATTTCATTAAAAAATGAAGAGTATTTACTTGTATCTATTGGAACGAAAATATCGGGCATAATTCCGCCTCCTCCATAAACAATTCTACCTCGCGGGGTTGTATATTTGAGAGAATCGGGAAAAGAGATGCTATCGGCATTTAAAAATTCTCCGTGCTTTTGACGATTTTGAAGTTCGCGGAAGTAGTTATTTAATCCGTCATTATACGGTTTTTGAATACATCTGCCGGTAGGGGTGTAATAATTGGAAATTGTCAATCTTATCATCGATTGGTCGAGGAGATAAATCGGTTTTTGCACGAGTCCCTTTCCGAATGTTCTTCGTCCCATAATGATACCTCTGTCCCAGTCTTGTACGGCACCGGAGACAATTTCACTCGCTGAAGCCGACCCCTCGTCAACTAAAATAATTAACTTCCCATTTTCAAAATTTCCAACTTCTGTGGCTCGAAAAGATTGTCCTGTTTTTCTGAAATTATCAGTGTAGACAATCATCAAATCTTTCTTTATAAACTCATCGGAAATTTTAAAAGCGGCATCTAAATAACCGCCACCATTACCCCGTAAATCGAAAATGAGATTTTTTAATCCCTCGCTTTTTAGCTTTCCTATAGCTTCTCTAAATTCTCTGGGCGAGGTCTGTGCAAATCGTTCTAATCTAATGTAACCCGTTACTGAATCAACCATAAAAGCAACATTGATGCTATTCATGGGGATTTTGTCGCGAATAATCGTGAACTCAAGCGGGGTTTTATTTTTTCCTCTTTTGACTAAAACAACCACTTTTGTCCCTTTCTTCCCACGTAAATGCGTTTGTACCCACTTATTGTTGATTTTTTTTCCGGTTGCATCTAAGCTGTCAACCTTAATGATTTTATCCCCTGCTAAGAGCCCCACCTTTTCTGACGGTCCGTTGACAATTACTTCGGTAATGTTAATAGTGTCTTTAATAAGCTGAAAAGTAACACCTATCCCGTCAAATGAACCTTGTAGAGGTTCGTTCATTTGCTGAACATCCTTCTTTGGAATGTAAATAGAGTGCGGGTCAAGCTCCTTTAGAATCTCAACAATACCATTTTCTACTAATTTGTCAAAATTTACAGTGTCAATATAAAGATCATCAATCTGCCTTAAAAACTGCGTCATTTTGCTATTGTTAACGGCAAAACTATTGTTTTGAGCTACTATTTTAAAAGAAAATAAGAAGAATGCGGTGAAAATAAAAGCGGTAAAAATTTGTTTTTTTATCAAAGAGAACATATTATAATTGTATTTAAAGTTATTTCTTTTTTTAAAATCGAAGAATGAAATCAAAAGAGTAGTAGATTTTGAAATTTCATTCCATTGATTATTAGTGTTTTATGTAAATTGATAGGTTGTGATAATAGTTTCTCAAAAATACAATTAATTTCAATTCCTTTTGAGAAATATATTACCAACGACCGTCAAAGGTGGTCCATATTAAATCGCCGGTGAGCCATGCTTTTTCCACGACTTCTATGCCGCAATCATTAGTATAGCGTGTCAAATAGTTAATCGCCGCTGACTTTCCTTCATTTTTCAACAAAGAGAGAGCCTTTTTTTCGATTTTTTTCTGTTGTTGAAAGTAGGAAGTTTGTAAAGGATTCCAAACTTCGTCTACTACTTTATGCATATCGCCCCATCGTTTAGCTGTTATAGTTCCTAATCTATTGAAAGCCCACCAAGCAGCGTCTTTACTAAAACCGGTTATTCGTCCGCAAGTTTTATACGTATCGGGAAGGTCTGTAACAGAACCGTAAATTGGAATATAAATTGATGAAGCAACATTATCCAGGGCGAACCAACAGACACCACCCACTTCATCGGGTAAAAAGTCGCGGCATTGGATAATTGTAGCATATACGGTAAAATGCACGGCAATAGCTCTTTCCCCTAAGCCATGCCAGCCGCCGTTTACCTTATGTAATTTTAATTCGTCCACTTTCATAAACGGATTTGCAAAAGGTGAAATGACGGTTTTACCGTCTCTATCGGTTACAGTGATATTTTTACGCATATCAAATTCGGTTCCTTCATAGTAATCTTTGAAGACACGCACCATATCGTCAAGGGTAACGAGAGAGTCCGGTTTTACGGAGAATGGATAGTTTTCGGAATTTGGGTCTAAGCGTAGAGAGGGTGCCAAAAGGTCGAAGACACGCCATTCACGTCTTCGGCAGGCAAGCATAGCTCTGCTTTCAGGTGCGTAGGCGTAAGCAAAACGAAAAGCTCCTTGCGATTTGTCGTACCAATTATTTTCTTCTGCAACGGAGAAAACGTTGTCCGAAAACATAAAGTAATCTTTATTTTTCGTATCAATTTCTAAAATTCGTGAAGCGTTAGCGTTAACGGATATGTGATCGTCAGGAACGCGTTGTGCCGCCCAAACGGCTCCCTTTTTCCCTTTCCCGGGACCTACAATTTCAAGATGCCAAACTTCATTTTTGTCGGCAATGGTTAAACATTCACCCGCATCTATCCAGCCGTACTCTTTGAGTAATTCGCCTGCGGTGCGTATGGCTTCGCGGGCAGTGGAGCAACGTTGCATTAAAAGCATACATAAACAAGGACAATCAATCAGTCCATTATCGGAACGAAGCTCGGGACGACCGCTAAATGTGGATTCGCCGATGGCTAATTGTACCTCGTTTAGACAAGGATATGCCGAATTTAAAAATTGATAAGTCTCTTTAACTTGTGGTATTTTCCCCACTTCCACATTTTCATAACGAGGCATTTTGTTCTTTTCAGGCTTTGCGGTGGTGCGTTTATATAACGTTTGCATGCTGCCGGCAGGGTGAGTTTTAGCCGGCTCAACGGAAATATCCGTACGCGACCGATGACTGTCGTCAGAATGTGAAGTCATGACAGACCCGTCTTTTGATGCTTTTTTCCCAACCGTAACCGAAGTGCATTGAAAATCTTCAAGCGTAGTAAAAGATTGGGAGAACAAAAAAAGCGTAAAAAATGTAAAAACAAAAATAAAACCTATTTTTTTCAGCATAAAAATAATTTTAAGTTAATTAATAAAATCGTATCAATATTTTACACATCTAAGAGAAACGAGTTTTCCGACAAAATATTTTTAATCGTTGCAATTGCTATCGTTATTGTATCTATTTTCTGTTTTTTTAATAATAATTATAATTTGGGCGTGCCCCCTCGCTACGCTCGGGGTCGGCGTACGGCTGCAAGTACGCGGGCGGTAGCCGTGGGGTCGCAAAGCCGCAAAAAGAGCTTACAAGCTCGCTTTTTTGCGGCAGCGTCCCCAGCGTCTCCCACCCTTGCGGGCTTTCCGCCTCCCGCCTCACGCAGGAGATCTTTCTCATAACAATTGCCGCAACTTTTAAGTCGTGGACGGCGTTATTATGCTGATATTAAAGGCTTTAGTCCAAACTTATTTTATTATCATGTTACCTCTTCGGGGGTCATTTTCCACTCTCTACTTTCGACTTAAATGGTTCTGCACGAGCAATTTGCGTGCGTGAGGGCGCAGCCGAATAGCCCGCAAAGGAAGGAGCTTTGAAGAGCAAGGAGAAAAAGAGCGCCTTTAGAAGCTCCTTTTTCGACTATGCTATTCATAGCTCCTTCCTGCGGACTTGTAGGCGGAGACCGACCCCGAGCGAAGCGAGGGGGCACGCCCTAATAAAAATAAATACTAAAAATGTTTAATTAAAAAGGATAATCGTTGTCATTATTATCAAAACTATCGTAAGCAACGTCTTCGTTCATACTTGACTCGAAGGTTGCGGACTCGAAATGTTCGTTGATAGGAATAAGCGGAGAATTGAAATTGTAATTCTCGTCCATATCGGTAAATTTCGTGTATTGCTTAACAAATCGAACTCTTATCCTTGCATTTGAGCCGTGTCTGTTTTTTTCTATCATTATTTCTGCCAAACCCTCAGAAGGAGCATCGTCCTTTTCAAAACTCGCAATATCGTAATATTCTGGTCTATAGATAAATATCACCATGTCGGCATCTTGTTCGATGGAGCCGGATTCACGCAAGTCGGAGAGTTGAGGTCGTTTAGAGCCGGGGCGTTTTTCAACTTCACGAGATAACTGCGAAAGTGCTATCACGGGTACATTTAACTCGCGGGCTAAGGCTTTCAAAGAACGGGATATAAAGCTGATTTCTTGCTCTCGGTTTCCCTTTCCTTTATTATCATCTCCTCCGGCATGCATCAATTGAAGGTAGTCAACCAATACCATTTGAATATCGTGTTGATGTTTGAGTCGGCGGCATTTGGCTCGCAAGTCGAAGACGCTTAAAGCCGGCGTATCGTCAATGAAAAGTGGAGCGGCATTGAGAACTTGTATTTTATCCATTAATCGTATCCACTCGTTTTCGTCTAAGTTGCCTTTTGAAATACGTTCGGAAGTTATTCCCGATTCCATCGAGAAAAGACGGTGAACTAATTGGGTAGCAGACATTTCAAGAGAAAAAAGAGCAATGGGTTTTTTAAAATCAATGGCGGCATTGCGTGCTACGGAAAGCATGAAAGAGGTTTTTCCCATTCCCGGTCTTGCGGCAACGATAATTAAATCCGATTTTTGCCAACCTCCAATCTTTTCGTCTATGGCTTTTATACCTGACGGTACACCCTGATAATTTCCATCTTGATTTCGTAATTCCATTAACTCATCAAGCGCCTTTTTTACAATATCATCTAACTGCTTGCTCTCTCGTTTGAAATTATTTTGAATAATACCAAAAAGGTCGGTCTCTGCTTTATCCAATAGTTTTAAAACATCTTTCGAGTCGTCATAAGCATCTTTAATGGTGGCGGTTGAGATTGCAATCAGTTCGCGGAGAACGAATTTTTCCATTACAACCCGTGCATGATACTCAATATTTGCTGACGAAGCAACACGATGCGTGAGAGACGCTAAATAAGAAGGACCACCAATAAAATCCAACTGCTTATTTTTTCTAAGACTTTCAGTAACTGTCAGTAGGTCAATTGGATGTGAGTTTTGAAAAAGGTCGGTGATGACACGAAAAATAAGTTGATGTTGCTCCTTATAAAACATTTTATCGGTGATAAAATCAATAAAGGCAATCGCGTCCTTATCTATCATTAAAGCTCCCAGAATAGCTTCTTCAAAATCTACAGCTTGGGGTGTAAGTTTTCCCGTTAACCCAAAGGTGTTTTCAATAGTATTATAGGAGATTTTATTTTCTCGCTTTACTTCACTAACTCTCTCTTTTTCCATGTATTAATCCTTCAATTTTTTTAAAAATATCATTTTTCAAAAATATGATTTTTTTTCATTTTTGCAACCGAAAGTTATTAACATTACGGCTTTATTTTTTATTTGATAGTTAATTGTCTGAAAAAGAAATTAGTATATCTTTGCACATTAAATTAAAAAAATGGTACTTTCTACTCATTTTATCCCTTATGATACGGAACAAATAAGTGTTAAAAATCTTCCTTATGCTACTTCACTTATTTTTAATAAACTATTTTTTTTAGAAGAGGATAGTGAGCCCGATTTGTCGCAATTTGACATTGCCCTGCTCGGCGTTCCCGAAGCAAGAAATAGTTATAAAAATAGTTCATCAGCGTTAGCTCCTGATGAAATACGTCGGCAGTTTTATCAACTCTATTCGTGGAATCTTCCGGTACGAATAATCGATTTAGGAAATTTAATTCCGGGAGTAACGGTAGATAGTACGTATGAGATTCTTTCCGATATCTTAGCGTATTTACTCGAAAATAAAATAATTCCTATCATATTGGGTGGGAGTAACGACTTGGCTTATGCTAACTATCTAGCTTATAGAAAAATAGAACAAGTTGTCAATATCGTTGCCATTGACCCACGGTTTGATATTGGAAATGAAAAGCTACCAATAAGCTCCAATGCTTACCTAAATAAAATTATTCTTAATGGTGCAAACTACTTACTTAACTATTCCAATATTGGCTATCAAACCTATTTGAATAGTCGAGAAGAGATTGAATTGATGGAAAAACTTTTTTTAGATACCTATCGGGTAGGTATGATGCGACAAGATTTGACCGAGGTTGAGCCGATAGTTAGAAATGCCGAGATGGTCTCTTTGGATATTGCCGTAGTGAGGCGACCGGACGCCTGCGGCTGTCCGCATAATTCCGCCAACGGCTTTTACGGCGAAGAGATTTGTCAAGTCGTTCGCTATGCCGGGTTGAGCGATAAGCTAACCTCTTTCGGTATTTATGAATATGACCCGACCCTTGACTACGGGAACCAAACATCTCAATTAATTAGTCATATTTTGTGGTATTTTATTGAAGGATATTTGTATCGGCAAGATGATTGCTCATTTAAAAATAAAAATAACTATATAAAATATAGTGTGGCTGTTTCCGGTAGTGTTGATGAACTTGTTTTTTATTGCAGTAAAAAAACAAGCCGTTGGTGGATGGTTGTGCCTATCATAAATTTAAAAAGTGATATAAAACAAAACTACTACCTTCCTTGTTCACAAAAGGATTATGAAATTGCTAAACAGGATAAAATACCGGAAAGATGGTGGAAAACCTACCATAAGTTAAATAGATGATTAGTTTGTTATTAGTTTTTAAAAATAAAAAAGATGAAAAAAATTGTAAAGGAATTTAGAGATTTTGCCGTGCAAGGAAATATGATTGACATGGCAGTGGGTATTATCATTGGGTCAGCTTTTGGTAAGGTTGTCTCCTCTTTAGTATCGGACGTTATTATGCCTCCTATTGGGCAATTGGTTGGAGGGGTGAATTTTACGGACTTGAAGATTGTTTTAAATCCGTATAGTGTTAAGGAGGGTGTAGAAGCGGTAACGCTTAATTATGGAGCCTTTATACAGGCGTTATTCGATTTTACGATTATCGCATTTTCCATTTTTATTGTTATCAGACTTCTCAATAGACTTAAGAAGATAGGTCATAAGAAGGAGGAAGAAGCTACTCCGGAAGCACCGGCTACGCCGCCCGCACCTACGAAAGAAGAGATAATTCTTTCTGAAATTAGAGATCTTTTGAAACAACAACAAAATGAATAAAATAATTTTTAGTGTATAATTTTAATTTAATAAGTATGAAAAAGTTTTTTCTATTATTGACTATTACCGTTTTTTCACTTGCACTTTTCGCACAAGAAGATGAGATTTCAGCGGCTGAGGCTGCTGCTGCCGCTGCTGCCGCCAGTAAATTGGATGTTAAACCCACAAAAGCAGTGCCGGACTCTTTGACTTGGATGTTTAGTGGCGTTGTAGGTACTAATTTATCGCAAACACAACTGTGGAATTGGGCGGCAGGAGGAAATAACAACTTTACAGGAGTTATCTTTGCAAATCTTTTTTTGAGATATAAGAAAAATAAAATTTCTTGGGATTCAAATCTTGATACCGACCTGGGATTTATGTACGCTTCAGATACTAAATTCCCGTGGAGAAAATCAAATGATAAAATTAACTTTGCTACAAAATTAGGGTGGGAGTTTAAACCGAAATGGTTCTTAACCCTGCTCGGCGGGTTTAAATCTCAATATATTGCGGGGTATGACTATAAAGAAGATTTAGATAAACCGCTTTATACATCTAATTGGGCATCACCTTCTTACACCGACTTATCTCTCGGTATCGACTGGAAGCCGAATAAGATTTTCTCTGTTTATTATTCGCCTATTGCAGGTCGATTAACTACGGTTATGGATTCTATGCTAAGACCGAAATATGGGATGCAATTGATAAAGCAACCCGATATTTATAAAAATTATAAAGCAGAAGTAGGGATGACATTTAAAGGAGCAGTACTTTATCAAGATATTGAAAATTTGAAAATTATGTCAACGATAGTACTTTTTACTCCTTACACTAAAAAGTTTGGAAACATTAATGTGGACTGGGATTTTCTTATTTCATATCGTTTCTTAAAAGTATTAAATGTATCTTTAAGCACTTCGTTGAAGTACTATGATGAAATAATGATAGAGCTGAAAGATGGTAAAAAAGGACCTCGCGTTCAATTTATGGAAGTGTTAGGCGTGGGTATCGGCTATAGTTTTTAATTATAAATAGTGTTGATTAGAAAGGTTTTATAATGCAAGACGAATATTTGTTAAAAGGAGCACGTAAAGCATTAGTGGAGAACTTAAAGAAAAAAGGAATTACTGATGAGTTAGTTTTAAATGCTATGCTGTCGGTTGAGAGACATCAATTTTTGGAGTCATTTCTTTGGCATAAAGCCTACGAAGATATTCCTCTGCCGATTTACTGCGACCAAACAATATCGCAACCTTATACGGTAGCTTTCCAATCGCAATTGCTTTCCGTAAAAAAAGATGACAAAATTTTAGAAATCGGAACAGGGTCGGGCTACCAAGCGGCTATTCTTGATGCAATGGGAGCGAAGGTTTTTACTGTCGAACGTTACGCTTCTTTATATAAACATTCTAAATCGATATTAAATAAGATTGCCCCCCGAGTTATTACTTATCTCGGAGACGGCTTTAAGGGATTTCAACAATATGCTCCGTATGATAAAATTATCGTTACATGCGGAGCACCTGAAATACCGACAAAACTTCTCGAACAATTGAAAATCGGAGGAATGATGGTTGTTCCGGTCGGTGTCGGAGAACAAATTATGATGAGGATTACAAAGATGGCAGATGACGATTTTAAACAAGAGTCGTTCGGGCTTTTTGTCTTTGTGCCAATGCTTGAGAATATTGTAAAATAGTCGTTCTTCTCTTTATTCCCATTTAAAACTGCTAATCAACTTTAGCATATCTTCTCTAATATATTGTATGACAGGCTGAAGCGAGTCGTTGTTAGGAGGATTATTGAAATATAAAGTGCCACGTAAAAAGTGTGAAACACTATCGGAAAGCCAAAAACTTAACGGTGTCGCTACGCTAATGCCCTCTATATCATATAATTGACCATAAATCTGATAGGTCGGGTCGGAAATAATCGAATATTCAATATTATCAGCAACTTGATAGTGAAAAGAGAGTATTTTATCCTCTTCTATTATGCGCTGGCGTAAGTCTCCCGCCAATTTCGAGTATGTGAAATTAATTTCGGCATTCAGCTTAGGGTAATTCAAATAAAGCCAGTAATCTCCATTCTCTTTTTGAGAAAAATGATAAGTGGCATATTGTGAATATTGAAAAGTAAATGGTAAGGTAGTGTCTAAAGTTTGGTAGGCGTGAGGTGGCAACTCAATCCTGAAGTAGCCTTTAGGCTTCGGCGTATACGCTTCTTCTTCTTTTTTTATACAACTATTTAAGAAAAAGAGTATTAATGTGATAAATGAAATTTTTATAAGAAGATATTTATTCATTTTTGTCGGAGTCTTGTGTCTCGGTGGTTGCTGTATTAAACTGATTCATAGTTTTTTGTAGTCCGATAGTAACAAATGAAGCGATAATAGTTGCACATTTTTCAATAATGGGTTCTATAATTTTTTGTTCGTTAGATGAAAAACGTCCCAATACGTATTCAGATTGAAATCCTCTTGGAAAATCTTTACCAATGCCAAAACGGAGACGAGGAAAGTTTTGATGTTCAAGTAGTTCGATAATGTTATTAAGTCCATTGTGAGAGCCGCCGCCCCCTTTGGGTTTAATTTTAATCTCTCCTAATGGCAGGTCGATATCATCAGAGATTACTAACATGTTTTTAGCGTCAATTTTTTCACGTTCCAGCCAGTAGCGCACGGCTTTTCCGCTTAAATTCATATAAGTTGTCGGAAGAATTAAAACAACCTGTTTGCCTTTGAGTTTTCCTTTTGCTACGTAAGCATGCCTATCAATTGAAAAGGATAATTTATGAGTTTGAGCAAACTTCATAACAACTTCAAAGCCGATATTATGCCTTGTTCCGGCGTATTTATTTTCACTATTTCCTAAGCCAACAATTAAAAACTTGTTATTATCCTCCACTTACTCTTCCTTTTTTTGTGAAATTAAAACTTTATCAATTCGATTATGTTCTACATTAATAATCTCTATATGATAATTATTAAAATCGAATGCATCTCCGATTTCAGGCAATTTTTCAATATTTTCTAAAACAAATCCGGCTACCGTAGCATAATCAATCTCTTCAAAATCGATTTCAAAATTTTCCATAATGTCGAGTAGAACCTCAATTGGGGCATCTCCATTGACTAAAAAGGAGTCATCTTCTTGAGGTGTAATGTCAGGTTCTACCACCTCTTCTTCTTCGGGTAATTCGCCGATAATATTTTCCAAAATATCGTGTAAAGTGATAAGTCCGACAACCATTCCAAACTCGTCAATAACTACACAAAAATAGATTTGACGTTTTCTAAACTCATTTAGAACGTCTTGAGCTTCTGCATTTTCCGGGCAAACAACGGGTTCATCAAGTAAATCTTCGATATTAAATTCGGTTTCCGTAATTTTTTTAATAAGAAACTCTTTTATTTTGAGTACTCCGATATATTTATCTAATTCTCTATCGCAAACAAGAATTTTACTATTCTTAAAGTTCAAAAGTTGTTCTGCAAATTCATCAGCGGGAAGATTTTTATCAATCCACTCAATCTCCGAGCGGTGAGTCATAATATGTTTGGCGCGTTTATCGGAAAAGTAGAACAATTTCTCGTGAATAACATTTTGCTCTTCTTCGATAACTCCTTCGCGTGAGGCAACTTTAATAATATGGCGAAGTTCCTCTTCTGTTACTTGGTTTTGAGGAGGTTTTATCCCTAACATTTTATTGGTAAGATTCGTAGATATTTCGAGTAGTTTCACAATAGGGAAGAAAATAACACTTACAAAATAGATAATAGGTGCGACAACGACGGCGGCTTTTTCGGGTTTAGATAGAGCTACCGTTTTTGGAACCAATTCGCCGAGAAGAATTGAGAAAAAAGTGATTATAATAATACTTGTAATAACGGAAAGAGTTTCTGCGGTGCAGCTGCTACAGGGCATGAGCGAAAAAAGCGGCGTGAAATATTTAGCGAAGTTGATACCTCCGTAATAACCTGTAATAATGCCAATTAAGGTTATGCCAATTTGTATTGAGGAGAGGAAATTTTCAGAATTGGAAAGTAAATTAAGAGCAATCTTGGCTCCACGCTTATCTTTATCCCTTAAATGCTCTAATCTTATCTTTTTGGAGGAGATAAGTGCAATTTCACTTAATGAGAAAAACCCATTAAGAAGAATTAATAATATAACAATGATAATTTCCAAAATAAATTAATTAAAACCAACCATATTTACTGTCTGATGATATTTTTTTTGATATAGTAAAAATAGAGAAACAAATCGAGTGATACGATAAGAAGATTGAATAGGTAAAGATAGGTAACCCAGTTGAAATTATTTAAAACTTTATGCGTAATTCCTGCGGCGTAGCCAATAATGATAACAAGCATAAATAAGGGACTTTTTCCGATAACAATTTTTGTGCGGAGAGTTTTTGCGATAGAAATAGGCCAACTAAATGCAAAGCAAAGCAGCATAATTATTTCAAAAACATTCTCGGAGGATAACGTTAGAAAAGTTGATAATAGAGACATAATTATATTGAATAGAATAGTATTTAAAGTGTTACAAAATACGCTAAGAAATTAACGAGGCAAAATTACAATTTTTTTATTTATGAAATGTGAAATAGTCGTAAATAAGAGCTTTATTATTTATTTGAAACGAGGGTGAAACCGAACAAAAGTACTTCTGAGGTATTCTCTATCAAGATGGGTGTAAATTTCGGTTGTAGTTATACTTTCGTGTCCTAACATTTCTTGCACGGCGCGTAAGTCTGCTCCGGCCTCAACGAGGTGCGTTGCGAAGGAGTGGCGAAATGTGTGAGGACTAACATTTTTTTTAATTCCTGCAAGTTGAGTTAATTTCTTAACAATAATAAAAATCATTTCGCGACTTAATTTATTGCCGCGTCTATTGAGAAATACAATATTTTCAGCTTCTTTTTTAATTGGTAAAGAATTTCGAGTCTCTAAATAGAGTTCTATTGCTTTTTGAGCGGCTTTACTAATAGGGACTAATCGTTCTTTATCTCCTTTTCCGACAACACGTAAATATTGTTCATCTTCATGAAATCGAAGTTGGGATAATTGTAAATTGACGAGTTCGCTCACGCGTAACCCGCACCCGTATAATACTTCGAGGATTGCTTTATTTCTATGTCCTTCAGGTTCGCTTAGGTCGATAGCTTGAAAAATAGCGTCGATTTCGGGAATGGAAAGGACTTCGGGCAAATGTCGACCGATTTTAGGGGCATCTATCAAGCGGGTAGGGTCGTCAGAAACCACACCTTCGTAAAGCAGATAGCGATAAAATGATTTAATCCCGGAAAGTATACGAGCTTGCGAACGTACCGAAATATCTTTCTTAGAAAGAAAAATTAAAAACAGTTGAATGTCTTCGGAAGTTGCAGTTTCAATATTTTTATCTTTTAAAAAATCTTCTAGTGCCTTAATGTCGTGTATATAAGCCTCCACCGTTTTATTAGAGAAATTTTTTTCTAATAAAATATATTCATAAAATTTTTTAATATAGAAAGAAAGTTCTTGCTTCTTTACTTTAGGCACTCCTTTATTGTTATTTTCGTGTATAATTAATTATTTATTCCATTGCAAAATTACAAAGGAAATGAATAATATTCTTTATTTGAAAAAAAATCGTATTTTTGCCGTCTCAAAACTACTTGGGGATTTTTGGGGCGTTAGCTCAGTTGGCTAGAGCGTTAGACTGGCAGTCTAAAGGTCACGGGTTCGACTCCCGTACGCTCCACAAATCAATTTTTATATAGATTCCTGATTTTTTTCATTATAAAAACTACAATTTTATCAATTTTTTAGTGACTAATAATTGATTATTGAAGATTTTAATGAAATATAATCCGGAACTAAAATTTTCGACCGAAATAGTTTGTTGACTACCACTATTAAATTCAATCATCTCTTCTTTTACTAATTTTCCCGTGCTATTAAATAGTTGACATTTTAATTTTTCCGAAATGCTTGTCGCGCCGATATCAATGGTTATAGAATTAATAAATGGATTAGGATAGATAGAAATGAAAGATTGATTGTCAATATTTCCTATGCCTGTCCCAGTAAATGTAAAATAGTAATTGGCAGACATAAAAGCACAAGCTCCGGAAGTGCTGACATATACCGAATAGTTACCTTCCGCCGTAGGAGTGTATGAAATTTGCGTAGCATTGGGAATAGGATTACCATTATAGTACCACTGAAAAGTATTTCCTTGTCCGGCGTATAAAACGTTGTTTATTTCATAAATAATGGGAGTTCCATTTGCCGGAGCTGAGTCGGCAAAAGTTAGAATGGAAGGAGAAGCTAACGCATAATTGGGAAGTGTGAAAAAACTTAAATCCGGTGAGGGATTTACAGTATGGTTGTGATTTTCAATAACTTTCCATTGATTAGCTGTCCATTGGGTTGGGAGCGTGAAATTTCCGTCATTTTGTGAATTGTAATAATATTTAAGATTTGTAGCCCCGCTTCCCTGACTTCGTTTTGCCGTGAAAAAATATTTATGATTAACTAAACAGATGGGGAGTTCGTGTTCTTCGATGTCATAACCGGCGGAAGTAGGATTTTGGTTTTGAAGAGATACTTCAAAAGTGCCGGCGGCACTTCCCACAGTTTCTATAATCAGCGGACGATAACCGAGGGAATGTAGAGCACTACCCATAGGAAACAACCAATTAGCACTGCCATTCGTATTTCGTATTAAGAGCCCATTGGCTTCCGTACTAATAAAACCGCTTGTTCTTGTTATCGCATTGATGTCTGCCCCTTGAATCGTTAAAAAATTATTTTGTGTTGCCAATTCTCTATCATTGAGGTGTAAAATACCGGTAATAAGTGTATGGATGTTTAATCTTTTAATTCCTATTCCTTCCAGACTTAAATTGTAAAAACGTGTAGTATTGCTACCCCCGATAGCTTGATTTGTCCCTATCAATTTGACGGTGCCATCATTAACTGTAAAAACCTGATTATTAGAGTTATTGTTTTCCCAATCTCCGCTAACATGTAAAGTTCCGTAATTGGTTATTTGTCCGTTTGTTGCGTTCTGAAAATCGCCTTGGATAATTACATTTTCACCCGAAGCTACATAGATTTCTCCCTGATTATAAAAAAGAGGAGACTGAGTTTTTCCGACAAAACTAATAGACAAAAACAGCAATATATTAATTGTATATTTTATAATTTTCATAGTTATAAAAAATAATAAAATTAATTTTTAATTCATCTCTTATTATTTATTTACTTACTTGCACTTGCTTTTAAAATCATAGATTCTAAATATTCAATTTTTTTCTGTAATTCGTCTACTTTGTCATTTAGTTGCTTAATAGTCTCTTCTTGTTGAGCGGCAATAGAGATTAAGTAAACAGGGATACGGTCATAACGAACACTTTCGGGAATATTTGTTTTTTCGTAAATAGGGTCGCCTTTTTCGTCAGTTGTTACTTTGTTTTCATATACCACTAAGTCGGGAATAAGTTTTTCCACTTCTTCGGCAATTACACCAACTTCTTGTATTTCAGGATCTCCGAATTCTTTTTTATAGTTGAAGAATACAGGTCTAATTTGTAAAAACTTTTCTTTATCAAAAGCAAGATCTTTAACATTTTCTTTAAATCTTATACTTGATGATGCTTTGTAAACGCGTCCGCTGTTTATGTATAGAGCGGTATAGGTTCCGGTTGACATGCTGGTTGGAACGTAGAAATTACTGGAACTTCCCACATAAAGTCCCGATGATGGGTCGCTCGTTCCGACTCCGAGCCCTTTTCCTAAACGCAGACCACCGTTTAGATAGCCGTCTCCGCCTACACTCAATTCGTAAGAGGAGCTAGGAGGTGAACTTCCAATTCCGACATTACCGTTAACACGGAGTCTATAAGAGGATGTCGTTGAGGTATTGATAGCAACATAGCCCGATGAGCTAACTCTCAGTGCGTTAGTACATTCCCAAGCGCCGCTTCCCTTTCCGCGTATGGTATAGTCCGTATTAGAGGAGGAGCAGTCTATCGTTGTTCCGCCGCCGCCACTACTAGGAGTAGTCCAAGAGAGACTCCCATATCCGTTTGTTGTTAGCACTTGACCGTTTTGTCCGTCATTAGCCGGCAAAGTATAAAAAGCAGAACCTGCTCCAACGGGTGCAAAAAATCCCACATAGCCATTACCGGCTCCCGTTTCGGTTATTTTAAAACCGCCTTTAATGTCTAATGCCGTACTCGGAGTGGGAACATTGATGCCAACGTAGCCATTATCCTTTACAGTAAAAATAGTCGTATTCGTGTTATCTTTTATTGTAAAGGGCGAGGTATTAATCCCTGAACCGATACCGATAATTTCTAATCGTGAACTTGGTGTCGTGGTTCCAATTCCTACATTTTGGGCAAAAATAGTTGATAAAATCAACAAATTGAATAATAAAACCAGCGAAAATAATCGTGTTGTTTTCATACAATTTTTTTTAATGTTATTAATTTATAATTAGGTTGTAAATATACAATAAAATTATACAAAAGTAAGAGTGAAATTAATTTTTTAGCTAAAAATAGAAAAAGTTTAAAGATTCTGGCAACGAAAACAATAAAAAAATGTCTATTTTAATGAAAAAAACAAAGTGTTTTTGTAGTTATGTTTCAAATTTAAAAGTAAAAAAATAAATTTAATTGACAAATATTAAATTATACGAATTAATTTGTGTACTTTTGTCAAAATTGAATTTATGAATAAATAAGTCTATATTTCTATGAAAAGTTACCATAAAATTACACTTTTTAGCTTTCTGTTTTTTCTCTTATTAGGAGGAGGTTTTCTTTTTTCGCAGTCTCCTTGTAATCCTAATGGAATACATCCTTTTTGTACCGATGAAAATCCGTACGGAATAACTTATAACTCCGGAACAACAGGTGATGCCAGCGGTTTTTTCGGTACTTCAAGTCGCTCTTGTTTATACAGCATGCCCGCCCCGGCATATTATTATATGAGAATTTCATCGCCAGGCGATATATTGATTTTTATTCGTCAAGTATCATCGGGTGGTATAGAAAGAGACGTGGATTTTGCTTGTTGGGAACCTTTTCAAGCTCCTAATCAAGCTACATTTGTACAAAAACTTTGTTCAGGACAATACTCTTTAGATGATAATAGTAGCGGTAGTCATCGTCCAACTGACGGCTACCACGACCCAAACAATCCGAGTACATGGGGAGGTTATCCAAACGGAAATGTTGTCGATTGCAGTTATAGTGCCAGCGGTACGGAGTGGTGTTATATTCCCAATGCTCAAGTCGGAGAGTTTTATCTATTGCTACTCACAAACTATTCTCGCCAACCCGCTACAATTACTTTTACCCAACAAAGCGGTTCTGCTGCGACAGACTGCTCGTTGTTAGCGGTGATTAGTTATAACGGTCCTTTATGTGAGGGTGAAACTATCATGTTTTCTTGTGATAATTATCAACCGGGGGCTACTTATTCATGGAGCGGTCCTAATAATTGGACGTCAAATTTACAAAACCCCGTTATTCAAAACGCAACTGTTAATATGTCAGGGACTTATCATTTTCAAATGGTCTACCAAGGCGAAACAGTCAACGAGAGTATTGAAGTAGTTATCAATCCGCCTCCTACTATTTCTATTTCTCCTGCCTCTCCATCTGTATGTAATAACGATACTATTACGCTCACAGCCTCCGGTGCACAAACTTACTTGTGGAGTACCAGCGAAACAACTTCTAGTATAACCGTTGCACCGGAAGGTACAACAACTTACAGAGTTTTGGGAACATCTGCCGAAGGTTGCACCGCAACAGCTTCGGTTACTGTTAAAGTTGGGACAACAAATACTTACGTGTTACCCGATGAGGTTTGTTCAGGTACGAGAATTACAGTCTCTCCTTATATTCCCTCCGTATCTTATGTTTGGGATACGGGAGAATCTTCACATTCCATCGTTCCAACTGTTACAACTCCCACACAATATGTTGTTACAATCACGGATACTAATGGTTGTGTAGTTAAGGACTCTTTAATGGTATATCCAATGCCGGTCGCAGATTTTATTCCAGATGCTTATTATAAAGAAATGGAAAATGGTGAAGCTCTTATACAATTTATTGATTTGTCACAAGGAGCATTACATTGGCATTGGACTTTTGGTGATGAAGGAGCACCCGGAAATGTTTCCTATGAACAATCTCCTTTTTATATCTATACCTATCTGGGATTCTATAAAATTACTCAAATCGTTTCTACCGACCATAACTGTGCCGATACAACATTTAAACGAGTAGAAATAAAGAATCCTTTTGAATTTTATATACCAAGTGCCTTTACTCCCTATCGCGAAAATGGTCTTAATGATGTTTTTGCTCCTAAGGGAATGGGAATCAGTGAAACCGATTATTTGATGGTGATTTATAATAAATTCGGGCAGGAAATATTTAGAACAACAGAAGTACTGGGAGGATGGAACGGTAAGTTGAAAAACGGAGATGTGGCACCATTAGATGTTTACGTTTATTGCATAAGGTTATTGAATATGAATAACGAAGAAAAAGTTTTTTATGGAACAGTAACTTTAATTAGATAAAAAACAATTATAAAAAACTATTTTTCTCGGTCAAAAAAGAGGTTAATCTTACGAAAAATGAAACAACTAATTAATCTATTTTTGTTTGTTCTATTATTTTTTAATTTTCATTTAACTTTTGCGCAGTCCCCGTGCGATCCTAATGGGATACATCCTTTTTGTACGGAAGATAATCCATACGGAATAACTTACAATACAGCAACTTCCGGGTCGGCAGATGACTTTTTAGGTCCTTATGGCTATGCTTGTTTATATGCTTATCCTGCCCCTGCATATTACTATCTTCGAATATCTACTCCCGGCGACCTTTTAATCTTCATTAGTCAAACGTCTGTTAATGACGGTATGGGACTTGACGTGGATTTTGCATGCTGGGGACCATTTCAAGCAAACACCCAAGAACAGTTTATACAGAATTTATGCTCGGGCGTTTACCAATTGAGTGATATTGATATGGGAAATCATCGTCCGACTAACGGCTACCATAATCCTAATGACCCAAGCAGCTGGGGCGGATATCCGGCAGGTAATGTCGTAGATTGTAGTTTTGACGCTGCTGCTACGGAATGGTGCTATATCCCCCACGCACAAGTCGGAGAGTTCTATCTCCTTCTGCTTACAAACTTCTCTCTTGAAGCGGGTAGAATTTCTTTTAATAGGGAAAGTAGCTCTACCGCTACAACCGACTGCTCGTTGTTGGCACCGGCCAGTAATAATGGACCGCTTTGCGTTGGAGAAACGCTCTACCTTACATGTCATAACTCTCAACCCGGTGCAACGTATGCATGGACAGGTCCTAACGGCTGGACTTCCAATGTCCAAAATCCGATTATTCCCAATGTTGATTTGTCTATGGCAGGTGAGTATACCGTTACTATGGTTTATGACGGAGAAACAGCGGTTGCATCAACGACAGTTGTTATTACGGTAGCCCCCAATGTTGTGGTAACTCCCTCAGTGCAAAGTATATGCGATGGTGGTAGCGCTACTTTTACGGCTTCCGGCGGAGATACTTATCTATGGAGTACCGGCGAAACTTCTTCTACACTTACTGTTAGTCCGACAACCACAACTGTTTATACCGTAACCGTAACAGCTAACGGAGGCTGCTCAGCCACCGCAACGGTTACCGTACAATATGGAGACTTTGCCAATATCTCCCTACCGGCTTCCGTATGTAGCGGAACTCGTGTAACCGTTACGCCTAATGTTCCAGGCTATACCTATTCTTGGAATACCGGTGAAACCTCCCCAACAATTATGCCGATAGTTACAGTGCCAACAATTTATACGGTAACCGTAACCGACGCGAACGGCTGCACGGCTCGAGACTCCGTTCTTGTAACTCCCACTCCGACAGCAAGTTTTATCGTAGATAGATCTTTTGTTGAGATAAATGATGGGCAAGGCGTAGTTAACTTTACCAATACATCGGAAAATGGCGATATTTGGCATTGGAATTTTGGCGATGTCGGTGCCGCAGGAAACCATTCGACCGAAATGTCCCCTTCTTATAATTATACCCATTCGGGTATTTATACCGTTTGGCTCGTTGTCTCTACAAATGACGGTTGTAAGGACTCCACCAGCCACGTTATTACCGTTGAAAACCCATTTGCCTTTTATATTCCTAATGCATTTACCCCTAATGTAAACGGATTAAATGAAGTGTTTAAACCGTCCGGTATCGGCGTCTCTCCTAATAATTATGAAATGTTTATTTATGATAGTTATGGAGAGTTAATATATTATACAACAGAGCTTTATGGAGAATGGGACGGTAAGGCAAAAGGAAAATTAGTTCCCGCAGATACCTATATTTATCATTTTATTATTGAAAGTCTTGACGGTTTCCAGCGTAAATATACAGGAACTGTTACCGTTATAAGATAATAAAAAAATGTAATTTCCGTTTTTACATTTTATTATGATAAAAATTTCGATGCGAATATTACTTCTACTATTGTTAATTTTAATAAGAGTTCATGGCTTTTCACAAATTAATGATACGGCAAATGTTGTTATAGATAGTTCTAATAACGTAACTTCTATTCAATTTCCGAAAATATCGTATCAATGGATATCTTATCAAATAAAGGCGAAAATTATTCAAGCCGATGAAGATCCTACGAATCTTCAAATATTTTTTGTTAATAGAATAGATAGTATTATCTACTTGAATTTCAATAAAATGGGAATCGAGCTACTAAGAATGGTGCTTACTCCCGATGAGATTATTTATGTCAACAAATTAGATGAAACGTTCTATCAGGGACCCTATGATAGATTTCGACTTTTTTTAATCAATATTCCGTTTGATTTCTATTTTATTCAAGCCATACTTAATGGTGTTGATTTTCCCAATTTTGAGCCGGATTTGGTTTTAATGGAAGAAGACTCGCTCTTGCATTATAGTGCGAATAAAAGGAAGAATAGTAAATATGAATTAGCTATCATGCAAGATGTTTTTTTGAATAAAGATAGCACGCTGTATAGCAATGAAGTTACCGACTTAGCAACCCTGAACAGTATTGAAATTTTGTATTCCGATTATAATTCAATAGATTCAATTACCTTTTTTCAAAAAATGAAATTCATTGTAGAAGATGAAGATGTGGAGTTTGAGGGGGTGTTGAAGAATATAAAAATAAATGTTCCGGGTCCTACGTCAATTCGTATTCCGAAGAAATTTCGTTCGTTGACGGCTGACTAAATATAAGATTATGAAAGAGAAAATAAAAAGTTTAGCTATTCAAGTCATTCAGATGGAAGCAGAGGCATTAAAGAATTTAACGGCTTCTGTTAATGATGATTTTGTTGCAAGTGTGGAGTTGATTTTAAAAACAAAAGGTCGTGTGGTTGTTACAGGGATTGGGAAAAGTGCTATCATAGCGCAAAAAATAGTGGCAACGTTTAATTCAACGGGGACTCCGGCTATTTTTATGCATGCCGCCGATGCTATACACGGAGATTTAGGGATTATCCAACATGACGATTTGGTGATTTGTCTTTCTAAAAGCGGAAATACTCCGGAGATTTCCGTACTCGTACCATTCTTAAAAATGAGTGGAAATAAAATGATAGCTATCGTGGGGAATCCGAACTCCTTTTTGGCTCGTGAAGCTGATTTTGTGTTAGATTGTCGTATTGAAAAGGAGGCTTGTCCTAACAATTTAGCGCCTACATGCAGTTCTACGGCACAGTTGGTAATGGGCGATGCCCTTGCAAGTTGTCTTATTGTGCGTAGAGGTTTTACTCCCCAAGATTTCGCAAAATATCACCCGGGCGGCATTTTGGGCAAAAGGTTGTATACCAAAGTGAATGATCTTTCAAAATATAATGAAGTCCCACAAGTTAATGAAAATGACTCTATTAAAACGGTTATTGTCGAAATTTCAGGGAAATATCTTGGCGTTACGGCAGTCGTAAAAGAGAAAAAAGTTGTTGGAGCAATTACGGACGGCGACCTAAGACGCATGTTAGAGAAAAACGAAAGTTTGGATAATCTTACAGCCGCCGATATTATGACTAAAAATCCTAAAAAGATTCATTATCAAGCCTTAGCTGTTGAAGCTCTCAATTTGATGAAGAAAATGAATATTACGAATCTTTTTGTTGTTAATGATAACGATGAGTACATCGGTGTTATTCATCTTCACGACATCATAAAAGAGGGAATTTACTAGCTTATGTATCAAGGGATTAGTTTGGTGGATTCTAAAATACCGTTTATTCTTTTCATTATTTTTAATTTTTAATTTAATTAGGGCGTGCCCCCTCGCTACGCTCGGGGTCGGCGTACGGCTGCAAGTACGCGGGCGGGCAACGTGGGGTCGCAAAGCCGCAAAAAGAGCTTCCGCTGGTCGCTTTTTTGCGGCAGCGTCCCCAGCGCTTCCCGCCCTTGCGGGCTTTCCGCCTCCCGCCTCACGCAGGAGAGACGTGGCATACACGCCACGTCTCTCCTATCAATTGCCCGACTTTTAAATCGTAGACGGAGTTATTATATTGATATTAGGGGCTTTAGTCCAAACTTATTTTATTATCATGTTACCCCTTCAGGTTTTTTTAACTTTGGGCTTGACCTTTTGCTAAAATCCTATCACCTCTTCGGGGTTTACGTTCCACTTTAAATTGTTTCATAAGATGCTTTATACGAGCAAGTTGGCTGCGTGAGGCGCTTAGGTGGAAAGCCCGCAAGGGCGGAAGCCG
>ERZ795049.946-NODE-946-length-41469-cov-7.802724_pt1 | contig 41469 bp, 42 predicted proteins | sample MGYA00375133_ERZ795049 | MGnify/ENA primary metagenome ERZ795049 (study PRJEB30178, sample SAMN05720147) | activated sludge metagenome | isolation source: anaerobic digester from wastewater treatment plant | place: Japan | collected 2015-04-20 ... | reverse complement strand
GACTGTTGGGGCGTCCCCCACCCGAACCGGGCTCGGACTCCCCAACTTGTTGGGGAGTCCCCTACCCGAACAAGTTCGGGACTCCGGGCTCGGACTCCCCAACTTGGGGCGTCCCCCACCCGAACAAGTTCGGGATTCCGAGCGCCTGCGGGACGCATCCCTCTTGACCCGCCCCACACCCCGTGCTAGACTCCGCTGGAGACCACCCCTCAAGAGGAGTGCACCATGAAAAAGCTGTACCGTTCGCGTGACGAGCGGATGGTCGCGGGCGTCGCTGGGGGCATCGCCCAGTATTTTGGCATCGACCCCACGCTGGTGCGCCTGGCGTTCGCCGCGGCCACGCTGGCCGGGGGAGGCAGTGGCTTGCTGGCCTACATCGTCCTGGCGATGGTCATGCCCCTCGAACCGGTGCCGGGGATGATGGCGCAGCAGGCCAAAGCGCCTAGCGGCGTGGCGTACCACTTTCCACCCGAGGAAGAGACGCGGGCTGAGGTGCAGGAAACGCGCGTGACCGAGTACGAGCGCTAGATCGCTTCTCCGTCGGAAGTGCAGCAGGGGCGGCGTGCGAGCCACCTCTGCTGCCATCGGCCAGTATCCGCCGCGCTTTCGGAGGGAGGGCCAGACCTGTGTCTGGCCCTCCCTCTGTTTATGAAACAACCGTGAGCACCGTGCTGCCAACGATGGTCGAGCCGATCAGCGCATCGACCCGGTAGACGCCCGGCGCGCTGGGCAGCTCGCTCCAGATGCCGATGGAGAAGGCTTCGCCGCTCGCTTTGGTCGCCAGGTCGGCGCCGACGGGCGACACGCGCCCGCTGGGCAGCGTGACCTGGACGGTGAAGCGGACCTCGACCCCCTGGGGGTTGCGCGCGCAGACAAAAAGCTGCTGCTGGATGGGCAGCTTGAGCTGCGTGATGCGCGCCGAGCTGCACGCACCATCGCTGCTGATCCAGATCTCGATCGCCGGCAGTTGCGCGGCGGCAGGGGTGGCCGTCACCGCGGGTGCAAGCTGCGGCAATATGGGCAGCTGGATCGTCTTGACGAGGGCAACAAACTGCGTCGGAAAGATCACAAAGACAACGAAAAAGACGACGATGCCCATCGTGCCTGCGCCCAGGCAGCCAAAGCAGCCACCTACGAAGGACTTTTTCGCGATGATGAGAAGGTCGTCTGTGAACAAAGCGCTGGGCTTGCCCATGGCACCGCTCCTTCTCCGAGTTTGTCGCGCCGATTATGCCACAACTGCAGGTGGCCGACAAGGAGAATCCGCCCCATTTCTTCAACTGTGAATGAATTGTAAGACGACATCATACTGCTATTCATTTGTTTTTCATCTTGCCCCACTATAATGGCCGTGTACGATCGGTCTTCCATTCCACTTCGGGTCTACCCCTGGGAGGCGGGAACCATGGTGCTCTACACTCGCGAGCTTTCCACGGCCGAGCGGGCGCAACTGCAGTGTTGGCTGGAGGGCAACGACGCGGACCTCCGACATCGAGCGCGCGTCATCCTCCTTTCCACCGAGGGCTATCGTATCCCTGAGATCGGCGACATGGTGCAGGCACACCCTGCCAACCTGCGCAAGTGGATTCACCGCTTCAACCGGAGCGGCTGCCAGGGGCTGATCAGCACGCGCTCGGGCGGCGCCAAGCCACGCTTCACCGAAGAGCAGAAGCGGCGCATCGTGGCCCTGGCCCAAAAGCGGCCGCGCGACCTGGGGCTCCATTTTACCAAGTGGACTCTGCACCGCCTGGCCGAACAGGCCGAGAAGCAGCAGATCGTCGACCGCATCAGCCACGAATACGTGCGGCAGATCCTCCTCGCTGCCGAGTGCCCCTATCGCCAACGCCAGGAGCAGGAAACACCGGCCTGAAACCGCTGATTTGACCGCCTGCAGCCAGCATGCTATGATTTGCCGTTCATTTGGCCCTGGCCTTCTCGCCGCCTTGGGTTGGGAACGGGCGACCTGTCGAGCCACGCCAAAATCATAGGGCAGATCACGGCACGCAGGAGAACAACGTGACACAGCGCACCAACTCCTTGCCGGTGCGGGCGGTCGTCATCGTCCCGACCTACAACGAGATCGAAAACTTGCCGCCCCTGGTCGAGCAACTGCTGGGCCTGCGGGCGAGCCTGGGCGTCATCGTCGTCGACGACAACTCGCCCGACGGCACCGGCCAGTTGGCCGACCAACTGGCCGCCAAGCACCCCGAAGTAGAGGTCATCCACCGGCCCGGCAAGCTGGGGCTGGGCACAGCCTACCGAGCCGGGTTCGCCCGAGCGCTGGAGCGCGGCGCGCCGCTGGTGTTGACCATGGATGCCGACTTTTCGCACCACCCACGCTACATCCCGGCCATGCTGGGCCGGGCCGCCGATTGCCACCTGGTCATCGGTTCGCGCTACATCGGCGGCGGTGGCGCCGTGGGGTGCACGCTGCCACGCATCGCCCTCAGCCGCGGCGCCAACCTGTTCGCCAAGGTCTTGCTCGGGCTCAGGGCCAGCGACTGCACGGCCGGCTTCCGCTGCTACCAGCGGGTCGTCTTGCAGACCATCGGCCCCGACACGGTGCTCTCGGAGGGCTATTCCTTTCTCATCGAGATGCTCTACCGCGTCCAGCAAGCCGGCTTTCAGACGGGCGAGGTGCCCATCCTGTTTGCCAATCGCCAGCACGGTGCGTCCAAGATCTCGCGCCGCGAGGTCGCCCGGGCGGTGGCCACGGTCCTGCGCCTCTGGTCAGGCCGGTCTCCGCAGCGACGAGAGAGGTGAGCATGAAGCTTTCGGTTCTGGTGCCCGTGTACAACGAAGAGGCCGGCGTCGCTGAGGTCATCCGCCGCGTTGCTGCCATTCTGGTCGATAAGGAGATCATCGTCGTCGACGACTGCTCCACCGACCGCACGCCCGAGATCCTGGCCGAGCTACAGCGCGAGATCCCCGGCCTGCGCGTCATCCGCCATCCGGTGAACCGCGGCAAGGGCGCGGGCATCCGCACGGCGATGGAGGCGGCGACTGGCGACTGCCTGATCATCCAGGATGCTGACCTGGAGTACGACCCGGCCGACATCCCCAACCTGCTGCGGCTGGTGGAGGAGGGCACGGCCAAGGTGGTCTATGGCGTGCGCTCCTTCGAGGGCCAGAAACTGCACGTGCGCCTGGGCAACCGCTTCCTCACCTGGCTGACGAACCTGCTCTACGGCGTACACATCCACGATATGGAGACCTGCTACAAGCTCATGGCGGCCGAGGTGGCGCGCGGGCTGAGCATCGAATGCCGCCGCTTCGACATGGAGCCCGAGATCACGGCCAAGATCGCCCGCCGCGGCTACACCATCCACGAAGTCCCTATCGCCTACAAGCCGCGCCGGGCGAAAAAGCTCTCGCCCTGGCGCGATGGCCTGCCGGCCCTCAGGGCACTCTGGCGCTACCGCCGCTGGAGCGGGTAGCGTGCACCTGTCATTGCGAGCGTGCGCACTGTCATTGCGAGCCGCAGCGAAGCAATCTCCAATGCCCGACGTGGAGTTGCATCGCTCCGCTCGCAACCTGGGGCTGCTGCGCTGCGCTTGCAGCTATGAGATTGCTTCGTCGGCGGCTGCGGCCGCCTCCTCGCAATGACGGGCCAAGGTTCTGCGCTGGGCACAGGGTTACGAGACCCTGGGGTACTCGCAATGACAGGACCAAGTTACTGAACAACGCAGCGAGGCAATGACAGGCTGAAGAGTCGCCTTGCCAGAACGGCCTGCCTTGCAGTACACTGCTGCAGAGAAAACCAACCCCCGCCTTGACGGACCGCACACGGCCGGGCAGGCGAGGGTCTGCGGCAGGATGAGCGAATGATCGTCGTGCAGACTCCGCTGCGGGTGAGCTTCCTGGGCGGTGGCACGGATTTCCAGCAGTTCTACCGGCGGGAGGAAGGCTGTGTCCTCTCGACCGCGATTGACAAGTACATCTATGTCATTATCAAGCGGCGTTTCGACGCCCGTGTGCGCATCGCCTACACGCGCACCGAGCTGGTCGACCGGCTCGACGACGTGCAGCACGACCTGGTGCGCGAGGCCATGCGCCTGGCCGGCATCGACCGCCAGGTCGAGCTGGCAACGATGGGCGATATCCCCTCGGAGGGCTCGGGCCTGGGCTCTTCGAGCACGGTGACCGTCGGCTGCCTGAACGCGCTCTATACCTACCGGGGTGAGGCGCATACGGCCGCCGACCTGGCCGAGCAGGCCTGCCGCATCGAAATCGGCACCCTGCGCCGGCCCATCGGCAAGCAGGACCAGTACATTGCGGCCTACGGGGGCCTGCGCTTCATCCGCTTCCATGAGGATAACGCCGTCACTGTGGAGCGGGTGGCGCTCGATGCCGACACGGAGCGACGCCTGGCGCGCAGCCTGATGCTCTTTTACACCGGCATGACGCGCGACGCAGCCACCATCCTCCGCGAGCAGGTGGCACACACACGCAGCCACGTCTCGGTGCTCCGCGGGCTGAAGGCGCTGGCCTGGGAGGGCCGCGGCTGCCTCGAACGGGGCGACCCCGATGCCCTGGGCCGGCTGATGCACGAGGGCTGGCTGCTCAAGCGCTGCCTCGCCAGTACCATCACCAACCCGGCCATCGACGCCCTGTACGAGCGCGCCCACCGCGCCGGCGCGCTGGGCGGCAAGATCTCGGGCGCCGGCGGAGGTGGGTTCCTTTTGCTCTACGTGCCCGTAGAGCGGCAGGATGCGGTGCGCAGGGCGCTCAAAGGGTTGGCCGAGCTGCCCTGCGCGCTCGAACCCGACGGCAGCAAGGTCATCCTGAACATACGGCGGTAGGGGCAGTTCGCGAACCGCCCCTACAGGCGCCGGCGCCGCATCAAGGAAAGGGACATCTTGTGAGCGGAGTGGTGACGCGCTATCTCGCTGACCTGGCAGCGACGATGGGGCAACTGCCGGTGGACAGCATCGAGCGACTCATCGACCTGCTGCACCAGGCCCGCCTGGAGGAGCGCCAAGTCTTCCTGCTGGGCAATGGCGGCAGCGCGGCCACGGCCTCGCACTTTTGCTGCGACCTGGCCAAGAACACCATCGCCACGGGGCTGCCCAGCTTTCGTGCCGTCTCGCTGGTCGATAACGCGGCGCTGATGACTGCGTGGGCCAACGATACGGCCTACGACAACCTCTTCTGCGGCCAGCTCGCCTGCCTGCTGAGGCCCGGCGATGTAGTCATTGGCATCAGCGGCAGCGGCAACTCGCCCAACGTGCTGCGCGCCATGGAGCTGGCACGGGCGAGCGGGGCCACGACGGTGGGCCTGACCGGCTTTGCCGGCGGCAGGCTCAAGGGCCTGGTGGACCTGGCCATCGTCGTGCCCAGCGACTGCATGGAGCAGATCGAGGACCTGCACCTCGTCCTCGAGCACCTGGTCGTCACCGCCCTCCGCGAACGGGCACACCCCCCTTCGTAGCAAGAGATATGAGGCACCATGAGCACCCCTCCCACAACACGAGTTGACTACCTTCACACGAGCAAACGAGCGGCCTGGCTGGCCGTTGCCGAGCGCTGGGCCTTACCGGCCGTGCTGCTGGTGGCCCTGGCCCTGCGCCTCTACCGTCTGGGCGACAAGAACATCTGGTGGGACGAGGGGCTGGCCATCTGGGCGGTGCGCAAGAGCCTGTGGAGCGTGACCCAGTGGACCGGGCAGGACGTGCACCCCCCGCTCTACTTCTACCACCTGTGGGCCTGGGTGCGCCTGGTGGGCGAGAGCGAGTTCGCCGCGCGCTTTATCTCGGCGATCTGGGGCGTGCTCACCGTGGCCCTCGTCTACCCCCTGGGCACGCGCCTGGGCGGCCGGCGCGTGGGGCTGCTGGCGGCGCTCTTCCTGGCCGTGGCCCGCTTCCACATCTGGTGGTCGCAAGAAATGCGCATGTACATCCTGGCGGCGCTGGCGGCCACCCTCACCCTGTACCTGGCGGTGCGCTGGCTCGATGAAGAGACCGGCGGCGTGGGAGCCGCCTCTGCTGCGACGTCGAGGCGCGCCTGGTGGGCCTGGCCGGTGCTCTACACCGTGGCCGCGGCCGGCTGCCTCTACACCATCTACATGGCGGGGTTGGCGCCGCTGGTCGCCAACCTGTACGCCGTGATGGCCCTCGCGCGTATCCCGCGGGTGCGGCGGCTGGGCGTCGCCGCGCGCTGGCTGGGCGCACAGGCGGCAGCGCTGCTCATCTTCCTGCCCTGGGCGCTCTACACCCTCAGCCGCATGCACACCTGGTCGGTCGCAGCGCCGTATGGCCTGCGCCAGCTCGTCACCCTCTACAGCACCCTGCTCAGCGTGGGCGTGTCGACCGACATCGAGCGCTATGCCGTGTACGTCCTGCCGTTCGCGGCCACGCTCGTGGGGGGGCTGGCGACGCTCCTGTGGCAGCGCCGCCGCAGCGAGCCCGGCCTGCCTGGCGCGCAGGCGGCGCTGCTCCTGGCGCTGGCCGTGGCCTCGATGCCGCTCGTGGTCTACATCCTCACGCAGCCGCGCAGCCTGTTCTACACGCCGCGGGTCGAGGCGCGCTACCTGGTGCTCTTTGCGCCCGCCTTCTGCGCCTTCCTCGGCTGGTCGGTAGTACGGCTGGGGCGGCGCCTGTGGCCGCTCGGCCTGGCCGCGCTGGTCGCCTGCCTGGGGCTGATGCTGGCCTTCCTGCCGGGCTACTATGACGGCCGCTACCTGCAAGACCAGATGCAGACCATGAGCCACCTGCTCGGCGCCCACGCCAGGCCCGACGATGTGGTGCTGCTCATCTCAGGCGACCGCTATCAGCTCTTTGGCTACTATTATGAGCAGCTCGTGCCGCCCGAGCGCCGCGTGCCCGTGCTGGAGCTGCCGCGCGCACTGACCTTTACGCCCGAGAACGTGGCGGCGGAGCTCGAGGCAGCGACGGCCGGCCGCAGCCGCTTCTGGGTGGCTGCCGTGGAGACGAGCATCCAGGACCCCGAGCACCTGAGCCTGCCCTGGCTCGACGCCCACTTTCCGCGGGCCTTTACCCAGCGCTCAGGCACCAACGAGCTGATCCTCTACGGGCAGGAGGCGTGGCCGCAGCCGGTGGCCGCGGCCAACCCGCAATACCCCCTCAGCGCCGGCGGCGAGGGCCTGCAGCTCCTCGGCTATGACCTCCCAGGGCGCGAGTACGCGGCCGGCGATGCCGTGGACCTGGGGCTGTACTACAAGGCCGAGGCGCCGGTGGCCGCGGAAATCCAGTGGCTGCGCCGCGACGGCACGGCGCTGCAGACCGTGGCGCAGGAGTGGCCGGCCACCGCGCCGGCTGCCGGGCGGGCCGCGCTGCGCCTGGAGGTCTGGCCCTGGTACGCCGGCGGCGCAACGCGGGTTGTGGTGCGCTGGCCGGCCACGGCGGGCGCGGCGGCGCACAGCGTCGAGCTGCCCGGGCCGCGCATCCTCGAGCAGCCGAACCGGCCGCGCCCCGAGCGCATCGCGCAGCCGCTCGACGCCGGCTTTGCCCAGGGCATCGGCCTGCTGGGGTACGACCTGCACCGCAGCGTACAGGAAGGTACGGTCACCGCCCGTCCCGGCGAGACGCTGACGCTCGACCTCTTCTGGCAGGCCGGCGCGCCGCTGGCGCAGGACTATACCGTCTTTGTACACCTGCTGGGCGCAGCCCACAACCCGCGCACCAACGGCCCGGTGTGGGCGCAGCACGACGGCCCGCCGGTCGATGGCCGCTACGCCACTGGGCAGTGGCTGCCAGGCCAGGTCATCGCCGACCGCCACGTGCTCACGATTGATCCGGGTGCGCCGCAGGGCGACTATGAGCTGGAGATTGGCCTCTACCTGCCCGCAACAGGGGAGCGCCTGCGCACAGCCGACGGCGCCGACCGCGTCGTCATCGCGCGAGTGCGGGTGGAGTAAAGGCGGGCAAAGCTGGAGCACGAAGGCTCTGGAGCACGAAAGACGCAAAAGGGCGCGAAGGACACGAAGTGAGCCGTTCGCGGCCGGTGAGTCAGCCAGTGCCGACGGCGGGGTACCGCAAGTGCTCCGTCTGTCATTGCTTCGCTGCGCTGTTGAGAAACTTCCCGTTTGTCATTGCGAGGAGGCCGCAGTAGTCTCTGTGCTTGCACATGCCGCGCGGCGGCATGGGATACTCGCAATGACAGGCTGAGCAGTGACATGCAGAGAAGGTAAAACGCTAAACGTAACGCGTATTGCCTGCCATGTATGCCGTGCGACTGCATCCCTTACGCAGTACGCATTACGTATTACGCATCACGTTTCACGTTTTGCACATTATGTGCCCGCCCCCACCAGCGCCCGCACCGCCTCCATCCTCCCCTCGTCCGTCAGGTCGAGCCGCACGGGCGTGATCGAGATATGGCCGGCGGCGAGGGCGCCAATGTCGGTGCCAGCCTCGACGACACCGCTGGGCACGTTGCCGCCGATCCAAAAGTAGCGGCGGCCGCGGGGGTCGAGGCGCTCGACGAGGGCATCCTGGTAGATGCGCGTGCCGAGCCGGGTGACCTCGGCGTTGGGTAGGGGCGGGGTTGCCCCGCCCCCTTCAGGCAGGTCAGGCACGTTGACGTTGAGCAACCAGGGCGGCGTGGCCGGGGCCGCCAGCAGCTTGCGGGCCAGCGCTGCGGCGAAGCGGGCGGCCGTGCGGTACCCGTGGGGGCGCAGTAGCCCCGCCCCCGGCACGATGTCGAGGGACACGGCAAAGGCGGCGACGCCGGCGATGGCTGCTTCGGCAGCCGCGGCAAAGGTGCCCGAGTAGAGGAGGTCGCTGCCCACATTGGCGCCGTCGTTGATGCCCGAGACGACCAGGTCAACATGCCCGCCCACCAGGCCCAACAGCCCCAACGAAGCGCAATCGGACGGGGAGCCGCTGCACTGGAAGGCGCGGATGCCCTCAGCGAGGGTCACTTCGACGGCGCGCAGCGGCTTGTGCATCGTCTTGGTGTGGCCTACAGCCGACCAGTTGCGCTCCGGCGCCACGACGATCACCGTGGCGAGCTCGGCGAGGGCTTGCGCCAGGGCGAGCACACCGGGGGCATGCAGGCCGTCGTCATTGGAGACGAGGATGGTAGGGTGCGCCATAGCCACTCAGGCACGCTCCGGCTGCTGCGCCTGCAGCCGCGCCCGCAACATGCGCTGCAAGCGATTGTAGCGGCTCTCGTAGGCCGGGGTATGGATCGGCTCCGTCGTCATGATCAGGGCGTCCTCCTGGTTGTCGGAGTAGTAGCCCCTGCGCAGCCCCACAGCCGCAAAGCCATACTTCTGGTACAGGTTCTGGGCCGCCTGGTTGGAGACGCGCACTTCGAGGGTCACCACATGCGCGTTGAGGCGGGCAGCCTCCCCGATCATCGTCGAAAGCAACAGCTCGCCCACGCCCCGCTGGCGCCAATCGGGGTGCACGCCCAGGGTGCAGACGTGGGCCTCGTCGAGCATCAGCCAAAAGCCACCGTAGCCGATAACGGAAGGGTCGAGGCCACGCGCGTCGAGGCCACGCTTGAGCGCGCGCGCCCGGGCGACAAAGTAGTGCGACAGCGGGTTGGCGCGTAGCTCATAGCTGTAGGCGTTCGATGACCAGGGCATGGTAAACACCCTGCGCTCGATGGTCGCCACAGTAGCGACATCGGACTGCTGCATCGGCTCTACGTAGAACATCAGCTCCGTCATGTCCAGTCTGTTCATAGAGTTGAGTCACGTCCCTTGCGTGACGTGTACTGCGTACCGCGTAATACGTACTCCGTAAGGGGTGCAGCCCCACGCATCACGCCTCACGTACACGCCGCCGCCTCACCCACCGGCTGCGTGTGCAGGTAGATGGGTGCGAGCGTGGCCGGGTCGTCGCGGTCGCCGCGGAGCAGGCGTTGCCAGCCCAGCTCGGCGAGATAGCCGGCGCGGCGCAGTTGGAGCGCGGGCGGCAGGAGCACGGCTGCGCCGTCGAGGGCGGTTTCGATGGTGCGGCGCAGGGGCTCGCCGATCTCGCCGGCAAAGAGGGTACGCTCGCGGACGCCCGCCGTCAACTCGGCCGGCGTCGCCAGCCGGTCTTTGGACGTGCGGTGCCACTGATCGCGCCCAACGCGATAATCGGCGATGGCATAGCGGCCACGGCCAATGTTGAGCACGGCGCGCAGGGGCAGGCGCTGGCCAACGAGGGCTTGGGCCAGGGCATCGAGCGTGGGCAGACCCAACACGGGTATGCCGCGCCCGACAGCAAGACCCTTGGCCACGCTGAGGCCGATACGCAGGCCGGTGAACGAGCCAGGGCCGATGGCGACAGCCACGCCGCGCAGGCCGGCGGGTGCTATGCCCTGCTGGGCGAGCATCTCGGTGAGGCGAGGCATGAGCTCGACCGATTGGTTATCGGCCGAGTGCCAACTCGATTCGGCGCGCACGCCACGCTCGTCGTAGAGGGCCACCGAGGCCTGCCGACTGGCGGTGTCGATGGCAAGCAGCATCAGTCTCTCCCCCCATAGATGTCGCGCTGCAACTCGGCCACGAGAGCCTCGTAGCGCGCGCCCCTGGGCCGTGCGAGCAGCCCGCGTTTGGTGGCATCGAGGCAGCGGAAGGAGATCCACAGGCACTCCTGCGGCAGGATCTCTCTGATCCGCTCGGGCCATTCGATGGCCACGACGCCTTCGCCGTAGAGATAGTCCTCCAGGCCAAAGTCGAGGGCTTCCTGGGGTCCCGAGATGCGATAGAGGTCAAGGTGATAGAGCGGCGGCCGGCCGGCGGCGCCGCGGTAGACGTTGGCGAGCACAAAGGTAGGGCTGGTGACGGGGCCGGCCACGCCGAGCCCCTGGGCAATGCCCTGGACGAACGACGTCTTGCCGCTGCCGAGGTCGCCCTCGAGGCAGTAGACGTCGCCGGCCTGGGCGCGTGCACCGAGCCGCGCGCCGAGCCGCTGCGTCTGTGCGGGGCTGTGGCTGATGATGTCGAGGGTGTTGGCCGTCAGGATGGGCGACACGGTGTGCCCCTTCTCATGCCCGCTGCGTGCGTTCAACTCACAACATCACATTATAGTCGGCGAGGAGCAAAACGTAAAACGTGATGCGTAATGCGTAACCTGTCTCATGGCGACGTCTGCCGATCCCGAGGATACTATGCATCACGCATCACGTCTTGCGCATCACGCATGCTGAGGGCGACTATGCCACAGTGAGCCGCGGCTGTCAAGGCCCCTGCAAGCCGGCCCGTGGACGGGGCTGGGGAACACCAAAGAACACCAAGGGGAACAACGGCTCTCTGTGCCCTTTCCGTTTTCCGCGCCAAGCAGAGGCGGCTCCCATGCCGCCGGTCTTGGCTGTGGGAGACGCCCTCTGCCACCGACTGAGCCCGGCGGCGTGGGAGCCGCCTCTGCTTGGCGCAGAATCTGCGTCTAGTGGTTCAGTCTCGCGCTTGGCCCAGTATGGCAGAGCTCTGCTTGAGGGCGGGATACAGCTCGCGGTAGAGGGCGTACAGCTCCTGGTAGCGGGCAGCGTCGGCAGGCCGGGGCTCGACGGCAGGCTCGTAGCGCACGGCGCGGGCGCGCGCCTCGGCGGGGCCGGCGTAGAGCCCGGCGCCGAGGCCGGCGAGCAGGGCCGCGCCGGCGGCGGTGCGCTCTGGGCCGCTGGCCGTCATCACCGGCAGGCCAAAGACCGAGGCGAGGATGCCCTGCCAGGGTTGCCCGGCGCCGCCCCCACCCGCGGCGACAATCTCGGCGGGGCCGGGGCCAAGGGCGCGCATGAGCTCGAGCGAGTCGCGCAGGGCAAAGGCGACGCCTTCCATGATGGCCCGCACGGCGTGGCCGCGGCCGTGGGCCAGCGTCAGGCCGATAAAGGCGCCGCGCGCGCCGGGGTCAAAGTGCGGCGTGCGCTCGCCCACCAGGTAGGGCAAAAAGATCAGCCCCTCGGCCCCGGCAGGCACCGTGGCCGCCTCCTGCGCCAACTCGTCAAAGGTCATCCCGGCCGGGGCGAACCGCTCGCGGAACCAGCCCAGCGAGAGGCCCGCCGCCAGGGTGGCGCCCATCGAGTACCAGCGGCCGGGCAAGGCATGGCAAAAGGTGTGCAGGCGCAGCTCGGGGTCGTGGAGCGGCGCGGCGAGGGGCGCGAGCAATTGGCCGCCGGTGCCGATGGTGCAGGAGGCGAGGCCAGGGTCGATGAGCCCCGAGCCCAGCGCCTGGCAGGCCTGGTCGGCACCGCCGGCAACGACGAGCGTCCCCGCGGCGAGCCCCAGCGCCTCGGCCGCTTCGGCGCGCAGCCGGCCAGCGACCTCGCTCGACTCCAGCACCTCGGGCAGCAGCCAGTGGGGCAGCTTCCACTCGGCCAGCAACTCGGTCGCCCAGCGGCGCCGCGCCGTGTCGTAGAGCAGCGTGCCCGAGGCATCGCTGACATCGGTGGCCACGCGGCCGGTGAGCTTGAGGCCGACATAGTCCTTTGGCAGGACCAGTCTGTCGGCCGCGGCCAGCGTATCCGGCTCGTGGTCGCGCAACCACAGCAGGCTGGCCGCCGCCATGCCCACCGCCAGGCGATTGCCGGTGAGGCGGCCCAGGCGCGTCAGGCCGACCGCGCGCGTAGCCCGTTCCACCTGCGCCGGCGAGCGCCGGTCGGGCCAGATGATGGCCGCCCGGGCGGGCCGGCCGTCGGGCAACAACAGCACGGCGCCGTGCATCTGCCCCGCCAGGCCGATGGCCACCACCCCGCCCGGAGCAGCGCCCGCCACGGCGAGCGCCTGGCGCACCGCCAGCGTCGCGGCGCGCCACCAGGCCTCCGGGTCCTGCTCGGCCCAGCCCGCCTGGGGCTGATCGATAGCATAGTCCTTGCCGGCTACACCCAGCAGATTCCCATCGAGATCGATGAGCACGGCCTTGGCGCGTGAGGTGCCGATGTCGATGCCGAGGAGATAGGGCATGGCGTCACCCCCTGGCCGTCACAGGCGGCTTCTGGGCGTCGGAGCCTGGCAGTCAATGCGGTGAGCCACTCGGCCTGCTGTCATCCACATCGCTACCGGCGCGGCCCACGAGCAGCTCGAGCACTTGATGAGGCCCGGCCGCGCGCATCAGGCCCTGCAGCAACTGCGGCGACTGGATCGTCTCGGCCACGGCACAGATCATCCCGACCTGCTTCTCGCGCTCTTTGATCGCCAACATGAACAGGATCTCGACCGGCAGAGTCGACGACCCATCGCTGCCCATCTCGCCAAAGGCGACCGGCTGCGCCAGCACGGCCACGGCGATCGCGGTGCGCAGAACATGATCCGGGTCGGCATGGGGCAGGGCGACCCGGACCGGCTCGGTAGGCAGTCCGGTCGGGTACACTTGCTCGCGCGCCCAGACGTCATCGGCAAAGGCCGGCGCCACGCAGCCTTCAGCCACGAGCAGGGCCGCCAAAGCTCTGATCGCCTCTTCGGCGCCCTGGCATACCAGGCCTGTGGCAATCGTCCTTTCGCTGAGCAGCCCATCAAGCTGGGAAGTCACGATTCTCCCTCCGGCTCTGCCCCGCGCAGAGCTCCACGTAGCCTCGCGAGATTGGCGGCAATCTGCCCCCCCTGGAAGACTGCTCTGCCGATCACCACCGTATCGGCCCCTGCCTCGCCCGCCTCGGACAGGTTCGCCGCGTTGAGGCCGCCGTCCACCACCCATTCGAGCCCCTCCAGCCCGGGCAGCATACGCGCCTGGCGCAACTTGCGCAGCCCGTCGGCGAGGTACGCGGCGTCGGGCAGCTCCGGCTCTGAGGTGAGGATGAGCACAAAGCCCAGGTAGGGCCGCAGGTACTCCAGGTGGGGCACAGGGGTGGCCGGGTTGAAGGCCAGGCCGGCAAGCGCGCCGGCGCCGGCAATCAAGCGCAGGGTACGCCGCGGGTAGGGACACGCCTCATAGTGCACAGCGATGCGATTGGCCCCATCACGCACCAGTTGGGGGATGATCCATTCGGGGTTGACCATCATCAGATGCACATCGAACGGCAGGCGGCTGAGCGGCCGCAGATCGCCGATCAGCTTGGTGCCCAACGTCATGACAGGCGCGAAACTGCCGTCCTCGACGTCAAAGTGGATCATGTCGGCCCCGGCCGCCTCCAGTTCGCGCACAACCTGGCCGAGACGGTCCATGGGGGCCGCGGCAAGCGAAGGTGAGATGCTGACGGTCTTGCCCGCGCTCATCCTGTCTTGTCCTCTGGGTCTGTGGCCGCTGCAGCAGCCCTGCGCGCGGCGAGCGCCCGCTCGACGAGCGCCTGCACGGGAAGCAGCCGCGCCACATTGTCCGGCGTGGCCAGACGGGGATACCAGCCCTTGGCGCCAACGACCAGGGGAAAGCGGGAGCCCTGCGCCACGATCTCGGGCCAGGCCAGGTCGGCAGCCGGCGGATGAGCCCGAGCACGCCTATCGCCGGTGTAGCCGGCAGCATCGAGCTGTCGTTGCACCTGCCTGACGGCCCGCTCCTCGATGCGGCGCAGGTTGAGGCGGGCCACAAGCAGGAGGATGGCGTACAGCACGACCAGGCCGTTGATTGCAGCGCTGTGGGCGATGTAGAACTCGAGGACACGGACGCCCGATGGCCCAAGCATGTACCTGACAACTTCCCTGACCAAGGCTCACCTCAAACACGCACGCCTGCAGCACGTCGCTGCAACTGGTGGGGGGCCGCCGCGTGACGGCCCCCCGAGAACACAGTCCTGGAGCCGGGCGCGCGGGCTAGCGCGCGTCGAGCTCTTCCTCCTGCGCGAACAGCTTGTCGCCAAGCGGGAACTTGACCTTCAGGAAGTACAGGCCCACCAGCACCAAGAGGCCAACGATAATCGCTACAGCCTCCGGCGTCTGGAAGAGATAGTACAGGGCGTAGGTCGGCGGGGTGGCCGCGTCGCTCATCACCGTGTAGGTCGCAAAGCCGGTGGGGATATCGACACTGATGGCGGTGGTGGCGATCATGTTCGTTATGGCCGGGGCCAGGAGCGTGGTGAAGATCAGGCCCACACCCATGACGATGGCGCCCAGGATGACGGTAAGCAGCACGTCGCCTGCCACCAGCGGGGCCAGCATGGCGGTCACAAAGACGCCATCGGCCAGGTCGATGAAAGGCAGCGTCCGGTTGCCCACTGACGCGAGCAACAGGGCGAGCACGAGCTCGATGGGCACCATCAGCAGGCCGCTGGCGATCACCGCCGGGCTGCCGATGAGCACGGCCGAGTCGAGGCCGATGTGGAACTTGCGGCCTGCAAAGCGCTTGGTCATGAACTCACGCGCCGCATCGGCCACCGGCGTCAGCCCTTCCATCAGGATGCCCACCATGCGCGGGACGAGCACCATGACCGCCGCGATGTTGATGCCGGTGGTGAGGACTTCGGTCAGCGACTCGCCGGCCAGCCAGGCGAGCAGGACGCCGATCACCAGGCCCAAGACAATGGGCTCACCGAGCACGCCGAGGCGCTTGCGGATGCGATCAGGGTTGAGCTGCAGCTTCTTGAGGAAGGGGATGCGGTTGATGAGCAACGCAAAAGGCACGGCCAGGAGCATGCAGCCGGCAGATTGCAGGTGGGGGATGGAGACCCCCGGCAACTTGAAGTACTTGCTGATCAGCGGCGCCGACCAGTCGGCCAGGAAGAAGGCAATGACCTGGGCGATGGCCGCAGCGATCAAGCCGAGGGCCAGGCTGCCGGTGGCCAGGTTCACGATGGCGCCCAGGAAGGCAGCATGCCAAAAGTTCCAGATGTCCACATCCAGAGTCTGGGTGAGGCCCAAGACCAGGAGGATGATGTTGAGCGCGATGCCGATGGGGATGATGAGATTGCCCACCGGGGTGGCAAAGGCCAGGGCCGAGGCGGCCGGCCAGCCAATGTCAATGACGTCCAGCCCCGTCCCGGTGCGCTGGGCGAACGCCTGGCCGATGGTGCTGATCTTTTCGCCGAGCAGGCCCACGGTGAGAAAGATACCGACAAACGCTACGGCCGTCAGCAGGCCGCTGCGGAAGGCGCGATCTGGGCGCTGGCCCAGCACCAGGCCGAGGACCATGACCACGATAGGGAGGACAATCAACGGGCTGAGATTGTTGAGAAAATCGCCAATGGATTGCAGTATCGCTTCCATGGTCAGAGCTCCTTTGCTGTCACCGTTCTTGCAGAAGCCTGAGCAGCTCCTGGAAGAACTTGTCCTGTCCGATGCCCGTGATCAGAGGTATCCCGTCGAGCACGGTGACCACCTCTTTGATGTCGGGAGGGATGATGGTCGTGGCGACGATGAGATCGGCGTCGATCCTCTTGGCGTTCAGCTCGGCCACCCGGTGCTGGGTGATTGTGACCCGGATGCCATGGTCGTCCAAAAAGTCTTCAATCTTGGCTCGCAGCATGCTCGAGGTGGCGATACCGGTCCCACACACGAGGTAGACTCTCTTCATCATGCTTGCTCCTCGGATCAACGGATGTGGCCCGACGCGCCAGCCGCGCCGGGGCGCCAGCCCAGCGATAGGCCCTGCGGGGCCAGGGCGTCGGCAGAAGGCGGCAACTCGGCGCCGCACTGTTGGGCCATGCACCCTCCTCTCTTTGCTGTGTGGGGCGGCAGAGGTCCGCTGCCGCTCACTGCTCGGCGTCGCCGTGTGTGAGGGCATCGCCTGCCAGGCGCAGCTCGACGCCTGCCAAGCGCATGCGCTCGGCCATCTCCTCCGGCAGCCGAAGATCGGCGCTCACCATATAGTACTTACGCGGTCGGCGGTCTCGCGCGCGGTAGGACCCCCCACCCCCGGCCCCGCCCCCGCGCCGGGGGCGGGGAGACTGGAGGAATGGGGCCCCTGGCGGGGCAAGGGGTTTGGGCGGGCGCGTAGCGCCCGCCCAAACCCCCATACTGAGACCTCCCCCTTCCCGCCGCGGCGGGAAGGGGGGTGGGGGGATGGGAACCCCGCAGTGGCTGGCGCTGTTCCGAGCAACCGCGTAAGTACTGTCACCATAGCAGTATTCCAGGAACTGGTCAAACTCGCGAGAGGTAGGACTAGCACTGCTGCCGGAAGGCACGTACCACGGCCATGAGCTCGCGCACGCGCTCGACATCGACCGGGTTCCAGGTGTGGCCATCGCGCTTGAAATAGGTGCCGACGATGGCGCCGTCGGCCACGGCGAGTTGGGTGGCCACGGTATCGGGCCGGACGCCGGTGTTGGCAAAGACGGGCGTGCTGGGCACGGCCTGTTTGACCTGCGCCAGGAGGCTATGATCGGTCTCGGCCCCTGCCGTCAGACCCGAGACGCAGATGCCATCGGGCATGGCGTTGAAGACGGTGCTCCGGGCAATGTCGGTCGGGGTGCGGGGCGCCAGGTAGGCGGCAGCCTCGGGAAAGATGTTGAAGAGCAGCCTGACATCTTGGGCCCCGACCGCATGCCGGTGACGCGCGACAGCGCCGCAGTTGGTGTTCCACACGCCGAAATCCGAGGCATAGGCGCCGGTAAAGATTTCGCGCACAAAACGAGCGCCGGTGGCTACGGCCAGGTCGAGCGAGGCCATGGGATCCCAGAGGACGTTGACTCCAAAGGGCACGCTGATTTCAGGCAAGAGCTCGCCGATGACGCGGCCCATGGCCGCCACGGTCACCGTCTCCACAGCCGTCAGATAGGGCCGGCTGAACTCGTTGGAAAACATGATGGCATCGACGCCGCCCTCCTGCAGCGCCAGGACGTCGGCGCGGCCCTCGGCGACGACGCGTTCCATGCCACCTGTGTGGTCGTAGCCCGGGTCGCCGGGCAGCGCCTGCAGGTGGCACATGGCGATGATGGGCTTGCTCACGCCAAACAGGGACTGGATCCAATCACTCACGACAATGCCTCCATAGATTCTCTGCTCACCGTTGGCGCCTGAGTGCTTCTTACCTCTTTACCTCCAATTCCAAAATCTCACACAGGCGTTCTGACTCACGCACCAAAGCTTCTTGGTCGCAACGATCACCGCTTAGGGACAGTTGCACCCGTGTTGGAGTCCCGAGTGGAACCATCAGGCTCAACTCCACCGGAGCGCCTTGGATGAAACCCTGGCAGATCACAAGAGAAGCAATCTCACGTTTCTTGAAGATCGAATACCCGGCCGCCGTTGCGGCTCGGATGCAGGCCTGATAGCACTCACTCGGCGATTTCCCCGGATACTCACGCTGTATTTCGAGTCTCCCCATTCAGGCCCTCATTCCTTCTGCGCCTGGATTCTCGTGGCCGCCTCGATCACCTGCGCGACCAGTTCTTTTTCACCAATGCCGGTCAGCAGAGGGATGGCACTGAACACGGGCTTGTCGGTCTTGACGGTGACCATCGTGCTGCTAACGATGATATCGTAGGCGCTCAAACGGCCGGCCAGCTCGTTGTTGCCGGCCCCGTCGATCACCACCGGTATTCTCGCTTGCTCAAAGTACTGCCGCAGCTTGTACGCCGCATGCATAGAAGTGGCAACGCCCGAACCACAAACGACGAGAATCTTGACCTTGTACATGCGAGAGCCTCCCTCTCAATGGTTACAGAACTCCACGTCGCAGATCGAGTGTGTGATCGAAGCGGTCGACAACCTCCTGGATGATGCGCATGCCGGCTTCAATATCTCTCAAATCCGAAGTCTCCACCGGGGAGTGCGAATAGCGCATCGGGATCGATAGGTGGGCCATGGCCACACCACGCTTGCCAAGGACCAGCGTAAAGGCATCATCGGTGATCTCGCCAATGATCGTCTGGCGCTGGTAGGGCATGTTCATCTCTTCAATGGTTCGCTCGATGAACAGCCTCAGCTTGGGGTGCGGAATCAGGCCCGCCAGCGTCCCCCGCCCATGAAAGTTCATCTGCAACACGGCCGGTCCCTTGCCGAGAGCAATATCGTAACGCATGTTCAGGTCGGGCGTGTCGCACGCCGAGGTGATGTCCAGGCAAACGGCAGCGTCCGGCTCGAGCCTGGCAAACACCGGCATGTTGCCGCGAATGTTGAACTCCTCTTGCACCGACGCCACCAGGTGAGTTGTCCCCTTCGGGCGGTGCTCGTGCAGATGTTCTGCGAGAGCGAGCAGCAAGACGACCCCAATGCGGTTGTCGAGCGCTTTTCCTGTGACGTGATACTCCCCGACCCGGCGGAAGTTGGGCTGGTAGGTCACTGCGCTGCCGATGTTGATGCCCTTCGCCAGCACCTCCTCAGCCGTTGCCGCCCCAATGTCGATGTACATTTTGTCGGTAGTTGGCACGACGTATTTCTGGTCCGGAGGCGTCAGGTGATGCGCATGGGTTCCAATGAAGGCGGGATAGGATTTGCTGCCATCGCTCGTATGGACATCGACGAATTGGCCGCGCAGCGTCTTCTCTGGCACCCCGCCAATCCGGTCGAAGCGCAAGAACCCGTTCGGCTCGACCTTGGTCACCATCAAGCCCACTTCATCGATATGGGCGAACACCAGTAGGCTCGGCTCATTCTCCTCTGTGCCTTGGAAAGTGGCCGCTACGTTGCCCAGGTTATCTACATCCACCGCATCGGCCAACGGCTTGAAGCGGCGAACGATTTCGGCAATCATCCGGTCTTCCATACCGGATAGCGCCGGTATTGCCGTAAGGTAGCGTAGCTCTTCTACAATACTGTCCATCAGATTGCTCCTCGAAGCCGGCTCAAATGCCGACGTGCATGCGGCCCCCATCTGCGGTGATGATCTCGCCACAGATAAAGCCGGATAATTCCGAGCAGAGGAACAGGATGATCCGGGCGACGTCTATCGGGTAGCCGATGCGCCGAATAGGCATCATCGGAATATAGTGCTCCAGCATCTCTGCCTCAGATTCATAGCGCGTCATGATCATGTCGCTCATGATTACCGCCGGCATGACCCCGTTGACCAGGATGCCAAGCGGCGCGTACGTCCGCGCCAGGTAGCGGGTCAGCGAGAACAATCCACCCTTTGTCGCCACATATTGCGGGATGCCCGTCCCTCCCGATTGCGAACAGGTTGAGGTTACATTGACCATGCGGCCGCCGCCATTGGCTGCCATGATCTCTTTGGCCGCCTCTGCGCAATAATACGCGCCCTTCACATGGACGTCGAAGCTCTTGTCCCAGTCGGCTACGACGCCGGCGTTATTGATCAGAATATCCACGCTTCCGAAACGTTCGGCTGTCTGCTGGATCAACCGTTGCGCTTGCTGAGGATCCGAGATATCCTCCCGCAGATAGTCGGGCCGCAAGCCCACCGCTTCGATCTCGCTCAGCAGTGTCTCGATTGCCTCCTGCGGGACCAGGTCATCGATAACCACTTGCGCGCCAGCTTCAGCCAGAATGCGTGCAGTAGCCGCTCCGATGCCCTTGGCAGCCCCGGTGACGATCGCGGTCTTGCCCGAGAGATCGATTACGTATGCCATGATGCTCCTCTGGCGATCAGAGCGGCAGGCTCCGGCCCTGATCTGAGAACAGCCGCCATGCACCGCGTAGCATAGCCCCCTTGGCCGCCACAGGCGGCTTGTGGGCGCTCTCGTCGTGCGTTGTGCCCAATCGGGCATGGGGGGCTGATTACGGAAACTGAATGACAGACTTGAGGCAGTGCTGGCGCCCGGCGGTCTGCAAGATTGCTTCGGACAGGTCCTCAACCGGGAAGCGATGAGTGATCAGCGCCTCCCCATCCACAGCCCCTGCTGTCAGCAAGTCGAGCGCCGTGCGCGTATCCAGGTGATCGGCCGAGTAGCTGGCAGCCAGTTGCAGTTCGTTGAAGAACAAGTACGAAGGGAACAGCGGGATAGACTCGTCCGGCTGGGGGGTGGCAAAGAACAGCACCGTCGCCCCCCTGTTCGCCAAGCGCATGCCCAGCTCCATGGCTCGCAGGTCTTTTGCCGCAATGATCACCTTGTCGGCGCCACCCCCGCCCAGAACCTTGCGAGCTCGTTCTGCTTCCGCTTGCGGGTCTTCCAGAGGGGTCAGCACGCAATCGGCCCCAAATTCGCGCGCCTTCTGCTGGCGCCACTCGAGCACCTCGTACACGACCAGTTTCCTTACACCCCAGAACCGCAACGCCTGAACAAACATCAGCCCCATTGCGCCCGTGCCGATCAGTACGACCCGGTCGCCGGCCCGCACATTTGCCTTACGGATGGCATGAATGACGCAAGCCAGAGGTTCGATCAGTGTTCCCACGTCAAACGACAGGCCATCCGGAAGCAGCAAGGTATCCCGTTCAACGTGGCTGGCAGAAGCCAGAAAGTATTCGGCAAAACCGCCCGGCTTGATGTGAGTCGACTTGAACGTGCTGCACATCGTGAAATTGCCTTGGCGGCAGTATTCGCAAATCAAGCAAGGGACGTGGTGGTGGACAAAGACTCGATCTCCTTCCCTAAAGCCGTTCGTCCCAGCGCCAAGCTTCAACACCACACCGGTCGGCTCGTGGCCGAGGGTCAGCGGGGCACGCGGCACGAGATACCATTCCATCGTGTCGGCCACGCACACCCCACATGCCCGGGTCTGCACCAGCATTTCGCCAGGCCCCGGCTCGGGCACAGGTCGATCTTCGATCCGTACGTCGTGATTGTTGTAGTAGACGGCAACCTTCATGATTCGTCCGATCTGGTTTGAGGGAGGTGGTTACCTGACAAATATGGGCGCTGGTCGCCGTGTACCAGCGCCCATACCTGGACGGACAAGGTGAGCGGTGAAGATCGAGAACGCTTACTTGGCAGCCTTGGGCGCAGGTCGGCCCGCCGCACGATTGGCGTACACAATGCCGGCCCACATGAGGCCAATCAGGACCACAAAGATCAGCGCCACCAGTATCGGCGAGGAGCTCGCCAGCTTGCCGACCTGGTAGGTGACCCAGGTGACCCAGTTGCCCGCCGACAGGGCGGTGATATCGACGGCCCCTGCTGGCAGCTCGTAGCCGATCGAGGTGGCCATCTGCGTGAGCGACGACCCGAACGAGCTGCAGACCAGCATCACGACCGACATGATCACCGAGCCGGAAATGATGGAGCGGAAGAGGTTCCCATTGGACATGAAGGGAACCATGGCCACAAAGTAGAACAGGGCGGCAAGGTCGCCGAACGGCAGCACGCGGTTGCCGGGCAGGATCAGGCTGAGGCCCAGCGCGATGGGGATCAAGATGATGGCCGCGGCAACGGTGACCGGGTGGCCGATCAAGACCGCCGAGTCGAGCCCGATGTAGATCTCGCGACCGCCAAAGTGCCGGGCCATATAGTCTTTGGCCGACTCGGCGATCGGGGAGAGGGCTTCCATGAAGAAGCCGATGACTTTGGGGATCAAGATCATGGCCGTGCCGACGGTCACACCCAGCGTCAGCAGCTTGACCGGTTCTGCCCACAAGCCGCCGAACAGGCCGACGGCGATGCCGAGAATCGTGCCCAAGAACAAGGGCTCGCCAAAGATCCCCAGCTTGTCACGGATCGTGCCTTCATCCCAATGGATGTCTTTGACATACGGGATGCGATCGAGCACCCAGTTGACCACCCAGATGATCGGCACGCTGGTGACGGCCCAACCATGCGGGATGCTGATGCCCGGCAGGTTGTAGAACTCTTGGACGCGCTTGGCGGTCAGATCGGCGATGATGAGCTCATACACGGTGTGGATGGCGGCAGCGAGCAGGCTCAGCCAGATGCTCTTGGTGATCAGATAGACCACCGAAGCGGTGAACGCCTGGTTCCAAAAGTTCCAGATGTCCACATTGAGGGTCTTGGTCAGCCGGAGGGCCAGCATGATGATATTCGTGCCCAGGCAGGCGATGATCACGATGGAGCCCGCGGTGGTGCCCCAGGCGATTGCTCCCGCTACACCCCAGCCGACGTCCATGATATTCAGGCTGGATCCCGTGTTCTTGACCATCGCATCGACCACCGGCACCATGTTGTTGATCAACAGGCCGATGACCAGGTTCAATGCGATAAAGCCGGCGCCGAGGGTCAAGCCCGCCCGCAGGGCTTTGGTGAACTGTTGCCCAAAGAACAGGCCCAGGGCTGTGATCACGATGGGCAGCAGCAGGGGCACACCCAGCCCCATCAGAAAGTCGGATACTGCCTTAATGATGTCGGTGATACCCATGGCACTCTCTCCTTGTTCTCCTCAGCAAGCGGATAGAAACGAAAGAACAGCAGCGTGCCCGACAACTCGAGATTCGGCCACCTCCTTTCATAGATAGCACGTACGCGGTCGACATGCCTCGCGTATCGCAAGCCCCCCACCCCCTGCCTGCCCCTTTGGGCGCAGGCCCTGGCCCCGCCGCCGGTGCGGGGGCGGGGAAACTGGAGGTTAGGGGGTTTGGCAGGCGCTTCGTGCGTAGCACCAAGCGCCTGCCAAACCCTCATCTGAGGGCTCCCCCTTCCCGCCGCGGCGGCAAGGGGGGCGGGGGGGATGGGCCTGTGAGGGAGACGACAAGCCCGGCCACACGACCGCGCAAGTACTATCATAGAGGGGCGAGGGCGGGTTCCCCCGACGATAGCGCTACACCATGATCACTCGAACGCCCTCATTCCTATATAGGTCAATAACACCCAGCGGTGCATTACGATCCGTGATGAGGATATCGATCTGAGAGGGGTTGCATACATTCACAAAGCCGGTCTTGCTGAACTTGGAAGAGTCGATCACAACAATGACTTGCTTGGCCGCATGCAACATGGCCTGCTTGATGGGCACCTCGTCAAAATTGACATTCGAGATGGTTCCATCCCTATGGATGGCGTCGGCCCCCAAGAATGTCTGGTCCACCTTTAGGCTCTTGATCAAGGCTTCCACCTGGGATCCTTGCAGGGTATACACATTTTGGCGAGCAACCCCGCCGGTGCAGACGAGCCTGATGCCGGGGCTGGAGGCGAGCTTGGTCGCAATCTGGAGGTCATTGGTCACCACCGTGAGGGCACGCTTGTGCAGCAGCAGCAGGGCCAATTCGTAGGTGGTGGAGCCAGCATCGAGGATGATCGTCTGGCCTTCGCTGACGAACTCGGCCGCTGCGGCGGCGATGCGTCGCTTTTCGTCGATAGCGCGACGACGCTTGATGTCGTAGGGGAGCTCCAATGTGGTGCTGTCGGAGGCGCGCGCCGCACCGCCACGGGTGCGTACGCATTGGCCCTCTTGCGCCATGTGCTCCAAGTCGCGGCGAATCGTGACGGCAGACACGTCGAGCTCGGCTGCCATCTCCGCGACTGCGACATACCCCTTGCCCTGCAGCTTCTGGAGGATGATGGCTTGGCGTTCCTCAGCAAGCACAGCCCCGCACCTGTCCCGTTGAGATCGAATAGGCTCACGCACATGATCGCAATTGTTCGCTAATAGCCATTATACCGGACTCGACAGGAAATGTCAATAGCCCGATAGTTCTGCACTCCCGGCACAGCGTGAAAAGTGGGACGCGCTATCCCCGTCGTGTCCTGAGGTAGCCCACCATCTCTGCATGCAGCGCCGGGTTGGCGGCGACGATCTCACGGCCATACAGCGCGTTGGCGCCCCCGTCATAGTCGGTCGCCAGCCCCCCGGCCTCCCGCACCAGCAGAATGCCGGCGGCCACGTCGTAGGGCGCCAGGCCATGCTCCCAGTAGGCATCGCTGCGCCCACAGGCCACGGCGGCCAGGTCGAGCGCCGCCGAGCCGGTGACGCGAAGGGCCTGCACCTGGCGCAGGAAGTGGGCTGTCTCGGCGACATTGTTGCGCTCGCTCGTCCAGACGTCGTAGGGAAACCCGGTGTTCACCAGCGCGCCGGCCAGCGCCGCTGTGCCGCTGACCTTGATAGGGCGCCCGTTCAGCGTCGCGCCACAGCCGCGCTGCGCGGCGTAGAGCTCGTCGCGCAGGGGATCGTAGACCACGGCGACCTGCAGCTCGCCGGCCCGCTCCAGGGCGATGGAAACGCAGAAACGGGGGCAGCCATGAGCATAGTTGGTCGTGCCGTCGAGCGGGTCCACGATCCAGCGGCCATCGGCTGTGCCAGGCACGGGGGCATTCTCTTCAGTCAGAAAGCCATAGCTGGGGGTCGCGGCGCCAAGCAGCCCCACAACGCACGCCTCAGCAGCGCCGTCAACCTCGGTCACCAGGTCGATCGCGCCCTTGTACGCCACCTGGTGCGGCCGCCCCAAGCCCGCACGCAGGACCTCGCCCGCGGCCCGCGCCGCGGCCACGGCAATCGGCAATTCCTCATCCATCACAACACCCTGAGCCTCCACAAATGCAGCGAACACGCCGCCCGATCCGACAGAAGAACAGTAGCATGCGGCAGAGCGTCTGTCAAAAAGCCAGACGCGAGGTCGGGTTTGCCAACACCGTCACTGTGGGGATATAATGGAAGCTATGGAACTGATGCAAGGTGCTCACCTCGGCCCCTACGAAATCCTGGAACGCCTGCCGGCTTGTAGCCCACTGGCCGGCGTCTACCGTGCGCACCAGGCCAGCCTCGACCGCGACGTCACGCTGACCGTGCTCACGCCGGCGCTCCTGGCGCGCGAAGGCGTGGCGGCGCGCATCCGCGCCAGCGCGCGGCTGGCGGCCCTGTTGCACCACCCCCACATCGTGCCCTTGTATGACCTGCACTGTGAGGGCGAGCTGTGCTACCTCGTGGCCGAGCACGTGCCGGGGCCAACCCTGGCCGAGCGGCTGGAGGCAGCACGGGCCGGCGGCGAGCGCCTGCCGCTCGCCGAGGTGCTGCGCGTGGCCCAGGCGATGGGCGCGGCGCTGAGCTACGCCCACAGTCGTGGTGCGGTGCACGGCCAGGTGCAGCCGGCACACATCGTCTTCACCTCTGGAGGCGAGCCGGCGCTGGCGGGCTTTGGCCTGGCCGGGCTGGCCGAGGGCATGGGCTTTACCGAATGGCTGAACAGCCCCATCTCGCCGGCCTACCTGTCGCCCGAGCAGTGCCGCGGCCAGGCCGCCACGCCGGCGAGCGACATCTACGCCCTCGGCGCCACCCTCTACGAGATGGCCACCGGCGAGCGGCCCTTCAGCGCCGTCTCGCCGCTCGACGTCGCCATCAAGCAGGCCAGCGAGCCGCCCAGGCCGCCGCGCGAGCTGGCGCCCGAGCTGCCCGCCGCTGTGGAGCGCACCATCCTGCGCGCGCTGGCCAAGGACCCGGCCGGGCGCTACGCCTCGGCGGCCGAGATGATCGACTCCCTCTCGGCAGCGCCTGCCGCAGGCGCCGGGGCCGTCGGCGCGGCGCTGGCCGCGGCCACGGCGCTGGTGGAAGGCCCGCCCGACGTGGAGATGCCCGAGACGGGGCTGAGCAAGACCATCGACACGCTGGTCGCCAGTGTGCGCGGCGAAGGCGCCGAAAAGAAGGGCGGCGGCCGAGGCTGGTGGGCGCAAGTGCTGGCGCTCTTGGGCGCGGGGCTGGCGCTGCTGCAGTACCTGGTGCAGGTGTTTGACCTTATCAACAAGCCGCTGGCGCCCATCGTGCGCGCCATGCCCTACGTCATCATCCTCTTCTTCATCGTCGCCGCAGCCGCGTCGGCGCTGGTGTTGCTGCGGCCCGGGCCGCGCCTGCAGAAGCGCATCGCCGCCGCGGCGCTGGGCCTGATCGCGGTGGCCTCGCTCTCCTGGGGCGGCTGGACCTTCTACAACGCCACCCGCCCGCCCAAGGCGGTGGTGGTGCTCGTGGCCGAGTTCGGCAAACATCCCGATGCGCGTGGCGTCGATTGGGGCCGGCGCATCTATCTGCAAGTGCGCGACCAACTGAGCAAGCTGGGGCTCGATGGGCAGGTCGAGGTGCGGCGCGTGTTCGAGACCTTTGACGACCCGGCCGCGGCCCGCGCCGCCGGCCAGGCACAGAAGGCCACGCTCGTGCTCTGGGGCTTGTACGACGACCTCGGCGTCGAGCCGCACTTTGAGGTGCTGCGCAGCGCCAGGCCCTACGCGGGCCTGCTGGCGACGGCGCCGGTGAACCTGGTAGATTTCGACCTCTATGCGCGCACCGGCCCGCAGGAAATGGCCTACATCACCGGGGTCGTGTTGGGGCTGGCACGCTATGCCGAAAGCGACTATGACGGGGCCATCTCGCTCTTCTCATCGGCCATCGCCGCCGCGCCGGCCGAGACGGCGGTGCAGGGCCAGGAGTCGGCCTACCTCTTCCGCGCCGTGGCCCGCCTGGAGGCGCATGCGCCGGTTGAGAACGCTATCGCCGACCTGAAGGAGGCGACACGGCGCAACCCCGAGATGTACCAGGCGCATTGGTGCCTGGCCGCCGCCTATACGATGTACTGCAGCCCAGCCCTGGCGCTCGACGAAGCCCTGGCCGAGGCGCAGACGGTGGTGCGCCTGCGGCCCGCCGATAGCGGGGCGCAGGTGCTCCTGGGGCAGGTCTATGCCGAGCGCGCAGAGTGGGCCGAGTCGGAGGCGGCGCACCGCGAGGCGCTGCGCCTCAACGCCTCGAACGGCGACGCCTATGCCGGCCTGGCGCGGGCGCTCGACGAGCAGGGCCGCACCGCCGAGGCCAAGGCGGCCCGCGAGCAGGCGCTGGCTGTGCGCCAAAAGGCGCTGGCAGCCAAGCCGGCGGACCCGGCAGCCGCGCAGGATAGCGTGGGGACCGCCAACCTCCAGGCCGAGCGCTACGAGGCCGCCATCGCCGCCTACAAGGAGGCGGTGCGCCTGGCGCCCACGAATGCCAGCTATCACAGCCACCTGGGCAACGCCTACTACTGGCAAAGCAAGTCGCCCGGCAGCGAAAAGCTGCTCGACGAGGCCATCGGTGAATACCAGCAAGCCATCGGCCTCGACCCCTACGATGCGGCGACGCGCACCAACCTGGCCAACGTCTACAACATTGCAGGGCGCGCCGGCGACGCGCTGCACGAGTACGAAGAGGCCGTGCGCGTGGCCCCCTGCGACGCGAGCTCCCTCTTCCTGCTGGCCAACCAATACAGCACCATGGGGCGCGATGCCGACGCCGAGGCCGCCTTTGCGCGCCTGGCGGAGCTCAAGCCCTCGATGAGCATCGCCTGGCACTACTTGGGCTCGGCAGCCTTTGCTCGCGGCGACTATGCCGCGGCGGAAGCAGCCTACCGCGCAGCCCTGCACTCGGAGCCCGGCGACGCCAACCTGCACTATGCCCTGGCCAGCGCGCTCTACGGCCTCGAGCGCTATGCCGAGGCCGAGGCCGAGTACAGGCGCTGCACCGAGCTCCTGCCACAGGATGCCGCCTCCTTCGCCGGACTGGGCGATGCGCTGGCCAAGCTGGGCCGCAGCGCCGAGGCCATCGCGGCCTACGATAGGGCGCTGCAGCTCGACGCCGAGCAGCCGCTCGTCTGGGTGTCGCTGGGCCTGCTCTACGAGGCCGGGCGCGATTGGGCCCAGGCCGAGCAGGCCTACGCGCAAGCCGCCAGGCTCGCGCCCGACAATGCCCTGACGCGCAGCGCGCACGCCCGCGCCCTGTGGCAACTCAACCGCATCGCCGAGGCCGTGGCCGAGTACGAGGCCGCCGCCCGGCTGGCGCCCAATGACCCGACTTACCCCGAATCACTGGCCCTCGGCTACGCATCGCTGAACCAGCTCGACCAAGCCCGCGCCGCCGCAGAGGCCACCCTCAAGCTCAACCCCCAGAGCGCCATCGCCCACCTCATCCTGGGCGGCATCGCCGAAGACCGTGGCGACACCGCCACCGCGCGCGCCGAGTACCAGCTCGCGCTGCAGTACGCCGGCGAGAACGCCGGGCTGAAGCAGCTCGCCGAGCAGGGCCTGGCGCGGGTCGGCGAGTAGGCAGAGCACTGCGAGGACTCGTGCTTGACGACGTATAGCAATATTGATATACTGGTAGGTGCAGCGGGCACAATGGGGCGCGTGGTATGCCAACAGGCTCCTGGACCATCGAATACTACCGGGACCAGCGTGGCACCTCCCCAATCGCCGAGTTTCTGAGCGCCCTGGACCGAACGCGCCGGGACTCTGCGCTATCTGACATTGCTTGCAGAGAGGGGAGCAGACCTCCGCATGCCTGCCGCCCGGCACATCGAGGGGCCCATCTTGGAGCTACGCCCGCCGCGGAGTCGCTTTCTGTACGTCATCAAGGGCCGCCGCATCATCGTTCTGGTGGCGCTGCGCAAACAAAAGGGCGAAACCCCACCCCGGGAGATCAAGTTGGCTTTCCGGCGATTGGCCGAAGTGGAGCGCCGCGAGGCTGAATGAGGGAGGCAAACCCTGACCATGCAGAACATGACGCATGAGGAACTACTCGCAGAATTGGCCCATAAGGACCCCGGCCTGCGCAGGCGACTCGAGGACACCTGCTGGATCGTGGACCTCATAGAGCTTCGCAACGACCGCGGCCTGACCCAGAAGCAGGTTGCCGACCTTGCGGGCACCAGCCAGCCCGCCATCGCCCGTCTTGAAAACGGCAAGCAAGAGCCAACCCTGGGCTTCCTGCGCCGAGTCGTCGAGGCCCTGGGCGGCCGGCTCGAGGTGCGCATCCGGCCGGCCACCGCAGTGGCCGAGCCGGAGAGCGAGGAATGCCCGCCGGCGGATGCCGGGGACCGTGCCCGCCAACGAGCAGCGTAGCCCGAGTTGACAGTAGTACAATAGTGCGTAGTTGATGGTTCCTGCAGCGGGGACCCTTGCGAAGGTTCGGAGCCTTCGCAAGGGTCCCTGCTCCACATCCTCAGAAGTGGAACCCCAGCAGATTCCAGTAGCTCAGACCCCACGCGAACGCCAGCCCCGCCAGCGCTACGAGCGTATAGTGCACGCGCCCCACAAGGCCCCAGTAGGGCCGGCCGTAGGCGTTGCCGCGACCCGTCCACGCGAGCACCGCGAGCGCCGCCACGGCCACCGCCAGCGCAGCCGCGACGAGGGGCAGCGCAAACAGCGCGCGCACCCCACCCGGCACGCCCCAGGGCGCCTGCTGCAGCGCCGACACCGCCACAGCCAGGCAAGCGACAAAGATAAGGTTCAGCGCGCTCATGCCCCAGGCCAGGCCACGCGCCAGCCGCGGCAGGGCCGGGCGCACCTCGCCAAGCGCCGCCTTGCGCCGCGCCAGCCACAGCCCCAGCGGCAGGAAGAGCATCGATACCAAGAGCGCCAGCGACGCACCCAGCAGCACGGCCTGGAAGGGCATGCCGGCGTACCAGGGCAACTTGACGTAGGCCGTGGTGGGGTTGTTCTCGGCCAGCATGTGTGTGATATTGCCCGCCGCGTCGGCGCGGAAGTAGAGCCGGTCCTGGTTCGCTACATTGCGGAAGACGAGCGGCTCCGCCTCCACCCAACGGCCGGGCTGTGGCTCGGCGCCAGCCACCAGCAGCATGCCATCGCCGGTAGCGGTAATCGAGACCTGCTGCAGCAGCCCAAGCAGCTTTTCTATCGTCGTCGAGTTGCCACGCGCCGCAAGGTACTGGCCGGTGAAGCGCCGGGCGCGCTGGGCGAAATCGGGCGGCGGCTGCGGCGCCGGCGCCTTGGGCGCGGGGTAGTAGCGGTCGAGGAAGGCCTGCAGCAGCTCGTAGCGCGCCTGCACCGCCCCCAAGCCATCGCCCATGCTGTTGAAAGAGACAAAGAGGCCCACGTTCTGCTCTGGCAGCAGCGCCAGCAGGCTGTGGAAGAGCAACGTGTCGCCGCCGTGGGTCAGCATGCGCTGGCCGTTGAGGTTCAGCTCCATAAAGCCGTGGGCAAAGCCGCTCACCCGCGGGTCGTGGCTGAAGAGCCGGCTATGCATGCGCTGCGCCGTAGCCTCGCCGAGGATGCGCGCCTCGCCATAGCGGCCGTTTTGCAGGTGGGCGATCATAAAGGCCGCCATATCATTGGCGGTGGTACTCAGCGCACCGGCCGGCACCGGCTGGCACCAATCGCCACCGCCCGCCACGTAGGCGCCGCCCACATAATGATAGCCGGTGGCCACGTCGCCGGCCAGCTCGGCCGGCAGCGGCTGCCGGAAGCTCGAATGCGCCATACCCAGGGGCCTGAAGATGTGCTCTTCCACGTAGTGCTCGAACGGCTCGCCCGACACCTGCTCGACGATATAGCCCGCCAGCGTCGCCCCATAGTTGGAGTAGGCCGAGAGCTCGCCGGGCGGGCGCACGCGGGCGGGCATGTGCGTGGCCAGGTACTCGCCGAGCGGCGTCAGGTCCTCGGCGCGGGCCACGAAGACGCCCAGCCCCTCGTCCTCAAAGCCCGGCGTGTGACCCATCAGGTGGGTCAGGGTGATCGGCTGTGGGTAGGTAGCCGGGATCTGGAAACCCTTCAGGTAGGTGTTGATATCGGCGTTCAGGTCCAGCGTGCCCGCCTCCACGAGCTGCATCACCGCCGTCCAGGTGAGGAGCTTGCTCACCGAGCCGGCATGGAACGGGGTGCGCTCGGGGTCGACGGGGGTCCGCCGGGCCACATCGGCCAAGCCGTAGCCCTTGGCGAACATGAGGGCGCCGTCTTTGACCACAGCAACTGTCGCGCCCGGGAGGTGGCGCGCCGCCATCTCGGCGGTCAGCAGGCCATCGAAAAAGGCTGCCAGCTCCTGAGGGTCGGCGGGACCGCTGGGGCCGGCGGCCAGGGCGACCTGGGCCGGACCGACAACGATCACGGCGACGAGCGCGAGCGCGATCAGGACTCGTTTGAGCACAGCGGTTCACCTCCAGGAAACCAGTGGGGCGAGTGGACGCAGAGCCTGTCTTCTAGTATACACCAAGCGCACGCCTGGCCCAACGCCGGCCTCTGGGCGTGTTCACGCTGTCATTGCGAATACCCCATGGTCTCGGAACCCTGTGCCCAGCACAGAACCTTGGCCTGTCATTGCGAGTATCCCAGGCCGCCGTGCGGCCTGGGATACTCGCAATGACAGGGGAGAGGGACACGCCTCTACGGCTTGACCTGCTCTCCTCGTGCGGCTAGAATGCGCGCCAGCGGCCGGCACGGCACCGTGCCGGCCCACCATGCCAAGGAGCATTGCGCATGGAGTTCCCACTGCGCGGCCTGCTGTCGCGGCTTTTGGCCAGGCTCGCGGGCGCCGAGACGCTGGCGCATTGGCGCGCGCTCGGCGCCCGCATCGGCCAGGATGTCTTTATCGGCGCCGATGTGCTCATCGACGAAGCCTTTGCCCCGCTGTTGACCATCGGCGACGGCGCCGTCATTTCTTCGCGCTCGGTCATCATGATGCACGACTCGGCGCTCAACAACGTCTGCGGGCTGCCGGTCAAGATGGGCCGGGTGACCATCGGCGAGGAAGCCTATATCGGGGTCAGCAGCACCATCCTCTGCGGGGTCACCATCGGCCGCCGCGCCATCGTGGGCGCGGGGTCGTTGGTGACCAAAGACATCCCCGACGAGGCCGTGGCCTATGGCTGCCCTGCCGTCGTGCGGGCCACGGTCGACGAATTGCAGGCGAAGCACCAGCAGGCGCTGGCACACCCTGGGCGCTTCCGCTACTGGGATATCGTGCCCTGGCGCGAGCGAAAGCGGCGCATGAAGCGCAAGGAGATCGAAGCCTCCTGCTTCGAGGTCATGCGCCGCTTCCATGATGCCGTGGCGCTGAAGGAGTGCCTCGAAAAGTAGTGCCTTGGAGGCGATCATGCGCGACGACATGGGCCTGCAGGCAGGCTGGGCGGTAGACGACAGCGGCCAGACCGAGTTCCCCTACTCGGTGCGTGCGACGCTGCCGCTGATGCGCGAGGCGGGGGCGGCGTGGGTGCGCATCAACCTGCGCCTGGGCGCCTGCTACCAGGATTGGACGACGCCGGGCTGCGACGGCCGCACGGCGCTCGACGCCTACGATGAGGTGCTGGCCGAGGCCGAGGCGCAGGGGCTGCAGGTGCTGGCGCTGCTCTCGAACGAGACGTGGCACGGCCAACAGGCCGCGTGGAGCGCGGGCTCGGCCGAGGCGGCGGGCGGCGATGGCAGCAACGACTATCTGCGCGCCTACGTGGCGGCCGCAGCGACGCTGGCCGAGCGCCTTGCAGGCCGCGTGACCGCCTGGGAATTGTGGAACGAGCCCAACGCCTGGACGGAGGCGCCGGCCCGGGGCGGCACCTTCATGTACCCCTCGAACTGGGCCTGGCTGCTGCAGCATGCCGGCGCGACGCTGCGTGGCGCGGGCCAACTCATCTCCGGGGGCCTCTTTGCCCACGATATCGGCGGCAGCCGCACCACCGCCGCCGACTATGTGCGCGCAGCCGCCGCGGCCGGGCGGCCGGAGCTCTGGTCGCTCGACGGCGTGGGCTACCACCTCTACATCGAGCAGGGCCGGCCGGCAGGCGCGGCCACGGTCGCGGGCTATCTCAGCGATGTGCGCCGCGTGTGTCAGGCCCACGGCCTGCCGCCGGCGCTGCATGTGACCGAGTTCGCCTGGCGCAGCGATGCCGTGAGCGAGGCCCTGCAGGCGCGCAACCTCGAGGTGGCCTACGAGACCTTCCGAAGGGCGGGCGCTGTCGTGCGCGGCTACTGGGGGGCCACTCAGGACCTCCCCGGCGGGCCCGCCTGGGGCTTGCTGCGCGCCGACGGCTCGGCCAAGCCGGCCTACGATGCGTATCGCCGACTGGCTTCCCCATGAGTGACTGCTCAGCTTGCTGTGTGCGCCGCCCGGCCCGTCATTGCGAGCCGCAGCTCGCAATCACGAGCTGAGCAGTTGCCCCCATGAAACGCTTCTGAAACGCCCCCTGTGCTATCCTCTACATGGCCAAAGCAAAAGGAGGCCGGCCAATCCTCAAGTCAATAGTGCGCATTGGTGGCAATTTGCGTCATTCTTCGATTCGGCGTAGACTGAAAGAGGGTTGAGCATGTCTCTGGCAGCAGCGCGACATCCCCATCGCTGCGGCCGGGCTCATGCTCCCCGTTCTTTCCGGTCGGTGGGCTGACGCTTTTCCCCCAACACGCTCCCAGGCAGACAGAAACCATGGACAATCGGCACGGTGCAGGTATAATGGAATCAGAGGTGTACGCGGTCATGCGCGCTCCCGAAGAAAGGAAGGTCCTATGAGCGACCCCATCTGCTGTGTGTGCCAGGAGCCTGCAGGCCCCAGTGCCAAGGAGTTGGGCGGGCGCTGGTACTGTGCGGCGCACTATGAGCGGGCGACGAAGGATCGCCGTGGCCTTTGGCAGGCCGGCGTGGCCCAGATCGTCGGCCTGCTCGCCCTGGTCGGTCTGGTCGAACTACTGGTGGCGCTGGTCCATCCCCAGCTCGAGGGCGTCTGGCTCATGGTGGCCAGCGTGGTCATGGCGCTGGTGCCGGCCCTGGTGTGGCTCTCCTTCTTCTACCAACAGGACCGGCTGGAGCCGGAGCCCAAAGGCTATGTGCTGGGCGTGTTCCTGCTCGGCGGGCTGCTGGCCATGGCCGTGGCGCTGCCGCTGACGCGCGACGTGTTCCACACCGCCTCGTGGCTGGGCATGAGCCCGCTGGTCAACATCGCAGGCTCGATCCTCGTCGTGGGCGCAATCCATGAGTTCCTCAAGTATGCGGCGGTGCGCTACTTTGTGTACCCGATGGCCGAGTTCGACGAGCGCATCGACGGCATCGTCTACGGCACAGCCGCCGGCCTGGGCTTTGCGACGGCGCTCAATATCGAGTACGTGCTGCGATCGGGCGGCGTGGATCTGCAGGCGGGCATCATCAGCGTGGTGGTGGTGGCGCTGGCCCAGGCCTCCTTCGCCGGGGTGACCGGCTACTTCCTGGGCCGGGCCAAGTTCGAGCACCGGCCCATCTGGTGGATGCCGGCAGGGCTGGCGCTGGCCAGCGCGCTCAACGGCCTGTTCACCTACTTGCGCGGCGAAGTGACCCGTGGCGGCATCAGCCTGACGGCGGGTGGGGGGCATAACCCCTGGCCGGGGTTGATCCTGGCCACCGTCGTAGCTGTGGCCGTGTTCGCCACACTCAGCATCCTGATGCGCCGCGCCAACCAGAAGGCACTTGCTCAGACGGCAGGGGGTGCACAATGATTGCGACAGCCAAGGCAGTTCAGGCGCCAGCCTCGTCGAAGCACGGCTATGCCGAATGGCCGGTGATCCTGCTCGTCGTCGTGGCCCTGCTGGCGGGCTGGGCCATCATGTCGTACGCCGAGAACCAAGTGCAGCCCTACAGCGCCAACGGCATCAGCCTCTCATATCCGGCCCACTGGATGCCCTCCAAGCCGGCCGATGGCAGCCTGCGCTTCAGGGATACACAGGCGGGCGGCGTGCCGGCGACGATCACGCTGCGCCCGGCCAGTGCCTGCGCCGCCGAGGCCGCAGCCGCCACCGTGACCGCCGAGGCCGATGGCTTGGCCCTCAACCGCGGCCGCAACCTGACGGCCTACAGCGCGCTCTCCAACGACAGCTCCACCTTCCGTGGCCAGCCGGCACGGCGTGTGTCGTATGCCTATGTCGAAGATAACGCCAACGCCTTCCTGCAGCGGCTGCCGGTCGTGATGTTGGGCGAGGACCTGGTCACCTACCAGCAGGGGCGGGTCTACGTCATTTCGCTGCAGGCGCCCCAAGACGAGTTTGCCGAGGCACAACGCCGTTTCCAGGCATTGCTGGACTCGGTCTCCTTTGGGTCAAAGTAGAGGGGTGAGGAGGCAACGATGAGAAACGTGAGGCACGCTCTTCTGGCGGCGTTGGCACTGGTGCTGGTGCTGAGCCTGGCCGGCGCCGCATCGGCACCGGCGCTGGCCATGGACCGGGCGACGGCGCAGCAACTGATGAAGATCTCGGTACAGCTCGGCCCGCTGATCGAGGTCGAGACGTATGAGGGCACCGACCTGCGCTCGGTTGGTTGGGGCTCGGGCACCATCGTCTCGGCTGATGGCCTGATCCTGACCAACCACCACGTCGTCGATACCAGCGATCTCGAGACCGAGCTGCCCGAGAACGCCCGCGTGGTGCACAACAAGCTCTGCGTCTTTGTCACCGAGCGGCCCGACGAGCCGCCGGTACCGACCTACATCGCCGACGTCGTGGTGGCCGACCCGACCCTGGACCTCGCCGTGCTACGCATCAGCACCACCACCAGCGGCAAGGCGGTGAACACCAAGACGCTCAAGCTGCCCTACTGCCGACTGGGCGATTCGGACGAGCTGCTGCCGCTCGATCCCATCTACATCATCGGCTACCCGGGCATCGGCGGCGAGACGGTCACCACAACCACCGGTGTGGTCAGCGGCTTTACGGCCGAAGCAGGCGTCGGCAACCGCGCCTGGATCAAGACCAACGCCTCGATCTCGGGCGGCAACTCGGGCGGCACAGCGGTGGACGACGACGGCCTGCTCATCGGCATCCCCACGCAGGCGGGCCGCGGCGGGGTGGGCGGCGACAACTCGTACGTGGACTGCCGGCCCCTGGCCGACACCAACGGCGACGGCCAGATCGACGGCTATGACACCTGCGTGCCGGTAGGCGGCTTTATCAATGCACTGCGCCCTGTCAACCTGGCCAAGCCGCTGATCGCGCGGGCGCAGGGCGGCAAGCCATCGTCCGGCCCCACGCAGCCAACGCCCAAGCCGGGGAGCAAGACACCCACGCCAGCGAAGCGGCAGCCGACGCCTACGCCGCAGCCGGAGCCCACGCCTCAAGTCGGCGATGGCGTCTGGGTCATGGGCACGATCGTCGACGTCGATACCGGCCGGCCCATCCGGGGCGCGATCTTCTTGGCGCTCAACCCCGGCGTGACCTTTGACGAGTTCGAAAGCGACGATCAGATCTACTCGGCCGCCGAGGCCGACAGAGACGGCTTGTTCCTCCTGCCTGATCCGCTCGAACGGGGCGAGAGCTACACCCTCGTTGCGGGCCTGAGCGGCTACTACCCGGTGTACGAGGATGACGTCTACGTGGGCGCCAATGCCGACCCCATCGTCGACCTGACCATCAAGTTGAAGCGTCGTTAGCAGTCTGGCGGAGCGCAACGGCCTGAGTTGGCGGCAGACCTGACAGGTCTCCGGAGACCTGTCAGGTCTGCCGCCACAAGCCAACCAACCCACCACAACCCTCGCCAGGCTCTCCACCACGTTCGCCTTGACGCGCTCTGGCGCCCGGCTATGCTGCGCGCATGATTCACAACGCGCTTGGGGCCAGCAGCGCCCTCGACGAGTATGCCGCCGAGTGGCGGCGCCTGCCCCGGGCCACGCCGGCCGAGCGGCAGGCCGCGGCGGCCTACTATGAGGCGCACGTGCTGCCGTTGCTGCGCCTCGAATTTGCCGCGCGCGAGCACCCCCGCCTGCCCCGCCGCTACACCGGGCTGATCGTGGCCGTGGGCGGCGAGGCCACGCCGGCCATCCTGGCGGTCGATGTCATCCGGCCGCTGTGCCTGCATTGGGCCTACGGCAGCGAGGGCGAGCCGGCGCTCGAGCGCGCGCTGGCCGCGCTGGGCCGCAGCGCCAGCCCCTACGAGCGCACCCGGCTCGACGAACCGGAAATCCTCACGGCGTACGCCGCTGTGCGCGACGTGCTGGGCGCCTGGGACGCACCGGCCGCCGTCGATATCACCGGCGCGACGCCCGCCGCCGCGGCCGGCATGGCCATGGCCGCCTACGCCGCCGGCGCCGGCCTACTCGCCGTGGAGGCCGGCGAGTTCTGGGCCGACGTCTGCGCGCCGCGGCCGGGCAGCGAGCACCTCTCGCTCCCGCCGCAGCCCTTCGCCGCGTTCGGCGACCTGGCCGAGGCCGAGGCGCGCGCGGCTTGGGCCAGGCACGATTTTGGCCTGGCTCACAAGCGCTACGCCTGGCTCGCCGAGCTCGACGCGGCGCGCTACCGCCCCTGCCGCGACCTGGCTGCCGCCTACGCCGCCTGGCAGGTCGGCGACGCCACAGAGGCGCTCGCGGCCATCGATGCTGCCCTCGAGGCGCTCGGCCAAACAGAGGCGCATCCGCTGGCCGGCCAGCGCCCAGAGCTCCTGGCCCAGGCGGCAGCGCTGGCGCGTCTGGCAGCGCTCACCGCCGCCCGCGAGGAGCCGCCCGACCTGCAGGTGCTGGCCCAGGGCGATGTGGTGGCGGCGCTGGCCTTCACGCTGCGCCGCGAGGCTGCGCTCGAGGCCCAGGCCGGGCGCCACGGCCTGGCGGTGCTCCTGCTCTACCGCCTGCTCGAGCTCATCATGCAGCGCCGCTTGGCCCGCCACGGCCTCAGCACCGCCGCGCCCGACTATGCCACGCTGGCCATGCCCGACCTGGCCGCCACCCTCGCCGCGCGCCGCCTGGCCTTGCTCGGCGAGGCCGAGGCACCCGAACTGCCGCGCACCATCGGCCTCGGCGCCGGGCTCGTCATCCTCAGCATCCTCGACGACCCGGTGGCCGCCGCTATCGATTGGCCGCGACTGCGCCGCTGCCTGCCACTGCGCAGCCGCAGCCTCCTCATCCACGGCTTCCGCCACCTCGGCCGCGACGACTCGCGCGACTTCTCACAGCTCGTCGAGCCGGTCATGCAGAGCTACTGCGAGGCCGAGGGCCTCGCTTGTGCGCAGATGGAAGAGGTGTACCGCTTTGTCGAGGTGTGAGCGATCGTGAGAGCGACGGTTGCGGCCACGGCAGACGGCGCTCATGGCACACTTGCTGCTGGAGCGAGGCCAGGCAGCCCATTCTGGGGAAACCGGCGCTGCCAGGAGGCAACGCGCGATGCGTGTCGAGTACAATTTCGAGCTCTTGCAGGGTTGCCAGTGCGGCATGTGCCCCGTCCACGACGGCAGCCAGTGCATCAACCAGAAGACCAACGGCCTCAAGTTCACGCACTGCTCATCGACGCCGCAGCCCCAGGAAGTCGAGGGCATCTACTGCTCGCAGCAACGGGGCAAGTCGGCCTGTACCGACCTGCCGCGGGCCAAGGCGTGCGTGTGCCCCACCTGCCCCGTCTGGCGCTCGCACAAGCTCGATACCAACTATTTCTGTATCGAGGGCCCCGCTTCGTAGGGCGTCGGTGCCGGCGTATCCGCTCTGATTGTTATTGCGAGTACCCCAGGGCTCTGCACCCTGTGCCAGGGAGAGGAACTTGGGCTTGCGGTCCAGGCCCACAGCCGAGCGTTTCGCTGCGCGCCCTTCCGGCCCCAAGCCTGTTTGCCGCACCCAGCAGAAACAACGGCACAGGGATCGTCACCGCGATGAACACTTCCGGCCCCAAGCCTGTCTGCCGCACCCAGCAGAGGCGGCTGCCACGCCGCCGGACGTGGACGTGAGCACACCCCTCGCAGGTGGCTTTGTTAGGCGCTATCAGTGATGCTACAGGCGCGGCAGCCGCCGCCTGACGACCCAGCCAATGAGGGCCAGGCTGCCGCCGCCCGCGGCCGAGATGAGGATGGCGGTGAGCGGCTGCAGGGGGGGCGGGGGCGAGGCGGGTGTTGGCGATGTTACCTCGGCCGCGTTGGGCGTGGCCGAGGCGCCACCGGCCGGCAAGAGGACGGTGATGCGGTCGGCTGCGGCCGGCACGGTCGCGCCCGTGGCTGAGCGGCGACCGGCAGGCGAGGGCATCGCCGTCGCGCTGGGCGTGAGCGTGCACGACGGCGAAGGGCGGGCCGTGGCGCTGGCGGTGGCCGTGAGTGTGGACGTCGCGCTCGGCGTGGCGCTGCGCGTGGGCGTGGGCGTGCGCGACGGCGTAGCAGTGCCCGTGGACGTGGGCGTGGGCGTGCGCGACGGCGTGGCAGTGCGCGTGGACGTGGGCGTGCGCGACGGCGTGGCGCTGCGGGTGGGCGTGGGCGCGGGCGACGGCGTGGCGCTGCGGGTGGGCGTGGGCGCGGGCGACGGCGTGGCGCTGCCGGTGGGCGCGAGCGATGGTGTGGCGCTGGGCGTGGCTGTCGCGGTAGGCGTGGCTGTGGCCGCCGGCGAGGGCGTGGCCGTCGGCGTGCCGGAGGGCGCAGGCGTCTCGGTGGCGCTCGGCGTCGCGCTGGGAAGGGGTGTGGGCGATGGGGGCTCAGCGGTGGGCAGCGAGTTGTTGGCTTGGCCGGGCGAGGGCGGGATGGCCGAGTTGGAGTCCCACGCGCCTGTCGCCAGGTTGCGGTTGTAGGAGGCATCGGGCCAGGCGGTGTAGTAGCGGTAGCCATCGGCCGCGCCGCCGGGGCCGGTGAGCCAGACCTCGCCGCTGGCGTAGCCGAGGTCGACCCCGGTGACGCTGCGGAAGAAGACGATATAGCCGCCGGGCGCGATGACCGTGCCGCTGGGGATGGCATAGCCGGGCGCGCCCTGGCCCTTGGCGAGCCACCAGCCACCGAGGTCGCACGCGGCATCGCCGGCATTGTAGAGCTCGATCCACTGGTCGCCCGGGGTCACCGCACCGTCGCCATCCCAATCGACGCCGGCGGGCTGGGGGAGGAACTCGCTGAGGCGCACATCGCCACAGGCCGGCACATCCTGGCGAGGCCAGCGGGCCGGGGCCGCGGGCAGCGCCGCCAAGAGGAGGATGAGGCCCAGGGATTGATGGAGCTTCACCGGGCACCTCCTGCTGCCCTCGCTCACAAGAGCAGCCTGTCAGGACGCACAGCAGGAACGGGTAGTCACCGCAGAGGCACAGAGGACGCAGAGGAGACCTGATACTGCTCTGGAATGCCTCTGCGTCCTCTGCGCCTCTGCGGTGATCCCCCGTTTCCGCTCGTGGTGGCGAACTGGCTGTTCATGACTGCTCTGCGGCGAACCAGGGCCCTACTTACCTTTTACGACCACCAAGAAGCATGTGCTTCAGGCTCAAGCCCGAATCGGGCAGGGGGGCGTGCGGCTCCTCGCCGCGACGGTTCCACGCGGCGCGGGCATCGCCGAGGCGCTTCAGAGCCGCCTCGCGCCCGGCCGGCCCGGCGGCCAGCAGCGCGCCCATCTCGTCGAGGGCAGCCTTCATGCGCTCTATCCAACGGCCGACGTTCTCGGCGTTGGCGGCAGCCGTAGCCAGCTCGTCACTCGGCGCCTCGCCCATGACGGCGAGGAGCTGCCCAAAGCGGGCGCCCCCCAGCCCGGCCAGATCGCGCCAGGCGCCGGCGGAGCTCGTCACATCGAGCACGGCGGCGGCGAGAATGAAGGGCAACTGTTCGAGCGCAGCCATCATGCCATCGTGCTCGGCCGCGTCGATATAGTGGGGCGTGGCGCCGACGGCCATGGCCAGGTCAGCCGCACGCTCGATAGCCTGCGGCTGGGTGGCCGCATCGGGGCACAGGCAATAGGTGGTGCCCCTGAAGTAGCCGGCACGCGCCTCGCCGCCCTGCCCGCGCGCACCGACGGGGTTGCCGCCGACAAAGACGGCGTGGCTCGGCAGCAGCTCCTTGGCCCAGGCGAGCACCGGCACTTTCAGCGGCGCCGTGTCGGTCACCAGGCAGCCCTCGAGCAGGTCGGCCGCGATGGCGGCGAGCGTGTCGCGGATGGCCGGCAGGGGCAGGGCAAGGATGACGATGCTGGCGTCGCGGCAGGCGTTCGGCAGGTTCCACTCGGTGCGCTGCACCGCCCCCGCCTTGTGCGCCGCCGCCGCCGCCGCGGCATCCTTGTCGTGGCCGACGATGGTCAGGTCCTTCGCAGCCTGGCGCAGGGCGAGCCCCAGCGACGTGCCCGTCGTGCCCAGGCCGACGATGGTGATCTGGAATTGCGGCATAGGGAAACCTTTCAGGTGGTCAACACACCAGGGCGCGCAGACGCGGCGCCTGGGCCAGAGTATACTACAACTGCCCGGTGGTGAGAAGTGCCGGCCATCAGCGGGGTATATCCCAGAATCGTCTGTGTATTTCAGGCCCGAATGATGCGTATGGCC
>ERZ795049.933-NODE-933-length-41717-cov-9.596971_pt1 | contig 41717 bp, 31 predicted proteins | sample MGYA00375133_ERZ795049 | MGnify/ENA primary metagenome ERZ795049 (study PRJEB30178, sample SAMN05720147) | activated sludge metagenome | isolation source: anaerobic digester from wastewater treatment plant | place: Japan | collected 2015-04-20 ... | reverse complement strand
TCGACAAGAAGCTCTATACCGAAGACGGCGAGGTGACCCCCACCATGAAGGTCAAGCGCAAGTCGATCAACGAGCAGTACAAGGACCTCATCGAGTCCATGTACCGCGAAGGAGAATGAAGAAAGCCGGACATGACAGTGTCCGGCTGCACGTGAACCGGCTTCTGACAGCGCGCCGCACTCTTTTGTGATCCTGTCGAGAGGAATGATGCGGCCGGAACCTGTTGGAGCCGGTTTTCTTTTTAAAATCCGCCGGGGCATGCGCGGGATCTGATTATCCCGGCAACTCTGAATCACATATGCGCTCCTTCACACGCAACGGGCGCCCGGCGACGGCCATATGGCATCGATTCCCAGATGCCTGCGGTGTTTTCAACTGAAATCTCCTCCGGTATCTTTTTCTTTGCGCACTGCATCACTATAGTATCTACATGCTCTCAGGAGCAGAAAAATGAACCAAGGAGGCTAAGCCATGAAAAGGCTTCTCTCGATGACGATGATAATGCTGATGTTCATGCTCACTTTCGGCGGCATGGCATACGGCAGCTACTACCCGTGGGGGCGTGGCCAGGCCAACGTGAACACCGCAACACAAGAAGAACTGGCATGGTTTCTCGGGAGAGGAAGTGTGGACAATGCGGAGCAGGTAGCGGAGAATATCATAACATACCGTGAGTCGAGCGGACCTCTTACCTCGACTGACGAGCTCCTGAACGTCGAAGGCATAGACGAAGATACGTATGATCAGGTTCGCCTCTGGCTCAAGACGTCAGGAACGACGGATCACGATCCTGAAAAAACCGTGCGGCCCCATACAGATCCATTCTTCGGCTTCGGGATAGAGAATTATCGAGACTAAAACAGAGAGCCTGTCCAGGCATTCGTACAGGGGTCGGGTCTTGTTTTTTCTTCATGGAATAAGCAGCCGGGAGCGAGAAACAAGACCCTACCCCATGTACAGTCCATCCATGAATATCACGACCGAGCGGGCGGGGCGTTTTTCCCGTCTTGCTCCTTCGGACGGTGTCGCTTCAGACCCTGTGGCTGTTTACCGGCTCGATAATATGCAAACGTCATAGAGACCGCCGCCCGCCTATTGGCTGCGTTCAATACCAACTCTCAGCAATACCCGGTGCCGGATTGTGTCCGGTGATGGGACATACGCGGCCGGCTCCCTCACCGAGCGGCCGGGATGGCTCCCTGAGAGGCTCTGCCGCGCCTATCCTCCGTCCAGTATCTTTCTGATCTTCTCAGCCAGATCGTGAATGCCGAACGGCTTCTGGATGAACCCCCTGCACCCCTTTTCCATTATTTCTCTGGCCTGGCCGACCAGGCTGTAACCGCTTGAGAGGAGAACCTTCACATTGGGATCGATATCGAGCAGCCCGTCGAACGTTTTGCTGCCGCCGAGATCGGGCATGATCATGTCCAGAACCACGAGGTGGATACAATCCCTGTTGCTGCGATACGTTTCGATTCCCGCCCTGCCCCCCGATGCTGTGAGGACTTCATAGCCGAGTCTTTTCAGCATCTCGGACCCTACCTCGAGGACCATCTTCTCATCGTCTATGAGAAGAATTGTTTCCCGCCCTTTCGGGGCCTCTGTGGAAATCCGTAGTTCCTCCTGCGCGGGCTTGTCGGACGCGGGCAGATAGATGGTGAATGTGGAGCCGGCGCCTTTCCGGCTCTCCACCGTGACGAAGCCCCGGTGATTTTTCACGATCCCGTAAACCGACGCAAGCCCGAGACCGGTCCCCCTTCCCTTGCCCTTGGTGGTGAAAAAGGGCTCGAAAATACGGGCCCTTACCGAATCATCCATCCCGACTCCAGTGTCCGTCACCGACACCCTGACAAAGCGCCCGGGCTCGACGCCGAGGGGAGTCGCGTCACTGTCTCTGAGCTCGATATTCTCGGTCGACAGGTACAGATCCCCCCCTCCCGGCATGGCCTGCCAGGCATTCACGAAGAGATTGAGCATGACCTGTTCCATCTGATTGCGGTCAACCTCGACGGCCCATAGTCCTTCCTGCACCTTCCGATGAATCCGGATCTCCTTTTTGGTCCTTCCGAACATCTCGGAGCTCCTGTGGACGAAGTCTCCCAGATGTGTCGGCTTGACCTCGTACTTGCCTCCCCGGGCAAACCCCAGAAACTGCTTGGTGAGCTCGGACCCCTGGTGCACATATTCCTCGACGTTCTTGAGACGGTCGTAGAACGGGTGGGAACTATCCATATTCAGGAGCATAAGCGATACATTGCCGAGAACGCCCATGAGCAGATTATTGAAATCGTGGGCGATGCCGCCTGCAAGCGTCCCTATGGCCTCCATCTTCTGGGCCCGTATGAGCTGCTCCTCGAGGATCTTCTTGTCGCTGATGTCGATGATGAATCCTCTTACTCCCGCGGGTGTTCCATTCCTTATGATCACGGTGGAATGCATCAGAATCGGGAAGGTGCCGCCGTCCTTTCTCCGGGCAATATATTCGGTCAGCCCTACATGCTCACCGGAAAGGACTTTGACAAAGTTTTTCATGCCCCGATCGCGGTCTTCAGGGGCCAGCATATCGATGCAATTCAGTCCGCCGGAAAAATCATCCCGCGAGTAGCGGAACTTATCGAACGCGGCCTCGTTGACAAAGGTGAGCACGCCTTTTTCGTCGGCTTCATAAATGGTGTCGGGCATGAGTCTCGCCATTTCTCTGAAGCGCTCCTCGCTCTGCCTCAAATTTTCTTCGGCCCGTTTGCGTTCCGTGATGTCCCGCCCCACCGCCCGGAACCCCACAGGCTTGCCCGATGCGTCCCGGATGAGCGATGCAGACATTTCATGGGTTCTCTTCGAGCCGTCCTTGCGGAGCACATCGTAATCCATCAGAAACGCCGGGGCCCCTGTTTCATAGATATTTCTGAACGCTTCATACATCCGCTGATGCGCCTCAGGAGAGATGAACACCCGGTAGCTCATTCCCATGAGCTCATGGCGATCGTACCCGAGCATCTTGCAGCAGGGATCGTTGAAGAATACGAGGTTTCCTGCAAGATCGAGCTCGATGTAGGCTTCATGGATGCTTTCAAGGATGTTCCGGTATTTTTCCTCGCTCCGGCGCAGCGCGTCCTGAGCCTTTCTCCTTTCGGAGATGTCGCGCACGATGCCTTTGAAGCCGACGGGATTGCCTGCGGCATCGTATTTCAGAGACACGGAGGCCTCTGCCGGGATCTTCTCCCCGTTCTTGTTGGTCGCGTCCCACTCAAAGCCGGTAACGGACTTTCCGGTGGCAAACACCCGGTGATACACCTCGAAAAGCTTTTGTGCGTTCTCCTCGTCCGCAAACCGCCGGTAGTTCATTCCCTGCATCTCTTCGACAGTATATCCCAGACTCGCCATGGTAGGCAGATTGAAGAATGTGAAGTTGCCCTTGAGATCCACCTCGTAGTAGGCCTCCTGCATGTTGTCCAGGATACTCCGGTAGCGTTCCTCGCTCTGGCGCAGCGCTTCTTCGGCCTTCTTGCGCTCGGTGATGTCACGGACAACCCCGCTGAATCCTACCGGCTTCCCCTGAGCATCGTATTTCAGCGAAACAGATGCCGCCACAGGCAGCCTCCCACCGCTTTTATTGATGACCTCCCAGTCGAAGCCCGTCACAGGCTTGCCCGTGGTAAAGACTCGATGATACGTTTCAAAGACCCTCCGGGCGTTCTGACGGTCGACAATCCGGTGGAAGTTCATTCCCTGCATCTCTTCGTCGGTGTATCCGAGCCTCTCCATGGCGGCCGTATTGAAGAATGTGAAGTTGCCCTTGAGATCCACCTCGTAGTAGGCCTCCTGCATGTTGTCCAGGATACTCCGGTAGCGTTCCTCGCTCTGGCGCAGCGCTTCTTCGGCCTTCTTGCGCTCGGTGATGTCACGGGCCGTGATGACGAGCCCGTTGATTCCGGGGAAATCGATGAGGTTCTTGCCGATCGCCTCGAGGTGTATCCAGCTGCCGTCGAATCTCTTCATCCGGAATTCGGTGGGCTGTCCGTCGTTGCGTATCCGGTATACATCATCCAGCTTCCGCTGAACCGTGGGAACATCATCCGGATGAATGAATTCCTGCGGGGATTTTCCGATCAGATACCCGGCCGGATATTGGAGAATCCGCTCCACTGAAGGAGATTCGTATGAAAAAAGACCGTCCCCGCTCAGGATGACAATAATATCGGATGCGTTCTGGATGAGCGATCTGAACCTCTCCTCGCTCGATTTGAGCTCGTCTTCCGCGCGCTTGCGTTCAGTAATGTCGCGGGCTATGCCCTGCACCGCATATGGATGTCCCCCCCGGTAGATCACCGTCGAGGTGGCTTCCACCCAGATATGGCCCCCATCCCGGCATTTGAAGCGGTATTCCGCCGTGCTCTCCTGTAAGCCGGTCCTGAGCAGCTCTTCCCGGGCTTTTGCCGCAGCCGCCGCCTGATCCTCGGATATCAGGTTCCAGAAATTCAGATCGCCCAGGTGTTCTCTGCGGTACCCCAGCATCTTGAGGCCGATGTCGTTTACATCGAGTATACGGCCTTCCAAGTCCATAATGAAGACACCGTAAAAGGACCGGTCGAACAGGGCCCGATAGCGTTCCTCGCTCTCCCGTGCCGATTCCCGCGCACGGAGCAGCTCCTCCTCGAGTTTCTCGATTTTCCTCTTCAGGTCTCTATCCGTCTCCTGATGCTCCATTCACTCCTCCGCCCTTGAAACACGGGGCCCCTGTGCATGGTCATTGCACGAAAAATATGGTGACTCCCATGGGGGAAAGGGGGGTCCCGCGCATACCACAGACCCGTTATCGGAATACCAGGGGCAAAAATCCAGATCATTATCGCTCCCCGATATCGATGGGTCGGATATACGAATCATCACACTGCGCTTTGTCTCTCGGGGTGCCGACACTGATGTCTTGTTCCGGGAGACAGGGCTGTGGAGCTCCTTGGCGGTTGCCTTTGGAAAGATTCCTGTTATAATATTAAATACCGGATATTATCGGCTTCCCGGGTGAGGTGTCGAACTGAACATGCTGTGAAAGGAGGGGGTTCACGGTGATGAAAAAAGCGATGTTTCTGCTCGCCATTGTGATGTTTCCTTTGTCCGCTGCCGCCATGCAGCCTTTGGACGAAACAGATCTCTCGCTTATCACAGGCCGGTCTGGTGTGAGCTTTTTCGTCGACGTCACTATGGACATCCACATCGACACCCTGGCGTGGGGAGACTCCGACGGGCTCGCCCCGGGCCCGTACAATCCATGGAACATCGAGGCATCCGGCGGTTACGTTGGGGTGACCAACTTCACCATGAACGGCCTGTCCGTGAGGCCCTACTTCGCGGACCCATTCTCCGCATACACCGTGTCCCCCAACTCGGTGAGCTTCTGGCCGCAGGCGTCCACCATCGATGTGCATAACGGAATTCCCTATTACCGGGTTCACGCCGGACCCGGACGCCCCTGAGAAGACCGCCTCTGCGGTCGGCATAGATCACCGGGGAATCGAGTCTGCAAGCGTTCGGACAATTTCCGCCCTCACATCGCCAGGCCTGCCGCTTTTGGTCCGAGCGCAGGCCGCTTCCCTGACACCGGCCACATCCACTCCAGTGGGCCAGAGCCGGTACAGGTCGTCCCGGGATATGAAGCCGGCGATCCACAGCTGTTTTTTCAGTACATGGCACCGGGATGCGAGTGATGAGATGTCTCCCGGTCTGCAGTAATCGAGAATACCTTTGCCCAGCAGCTTGTTGTAGATGTCTATGACGAGGCCGTCGGCCTTGATCGCCTGGAGCAGCTCCATTCCATCTTCAAAGGGATCGAAGTAACGGCGCATATCGGTGTCCGCATATGCTACAGGCATGACCTGCCTGTCCGGGTGGAACCTCTTGACTGACCGTACGATCGAGTCTCCCAGGTAAGCCGCGGCCTTCAGAGGCAGCTCTGCGATGCCGAACAGCACGATATCGGCGCCCGACGTCGCTGCACCCACCGCAGCCTGACAGGAAAGGGCACGGTCATACGGCCTTTCTCCGATATTCGTGGATATCGGAATGTGCAGGTATCCAGACTGATGAATCTTCCGACGTATCCCGAAGATGTTCAGGGGATAGGTAGTTCCTGATGCCGAAGCCGGATATTCGGCATCTATGATGTGGGCGCCGCCCTGTACCGCTTCGATTGCCTCCTTAGGCCCGCGGACCTTTACCAGGAGCCTCTGCATAATCTACCTGTAATAACCGGAGCCGGCTCAGGCAAGGGGCGGAAACACCCGGTATGCAAGGTCGCGATGCGAAGACGCCCGGATATCCGTGTGCCATTTGATAAAGAGCGCACGAGCGCCTAATAAAAGTCACAGGGGATATGGCGGCCATGTACAGGCTTATCGAAGGAACAGAGAAAGAAGGCTATGCAAGAGGCTTCGGGCTCACCGAGAGCGGTGCGCACGAAGAGGTCGATGTCCCTGTCAGAGACGGCAGACCGGTTGACAGAAACGGGATTCCTCTCGAACCGGACAACAAACTGATCACCTTGGGAGACACCCAATGTGAGTCTTTCCTGGGCGGCACGCTCTTTGTGGTATTGGAGTAGAGGGCCCCTGTGCATACAGCCTTGCCTGCAGAGACAGGCGTCTCTCCCGGCGTGAGGGCGCATGCGCGCAACGGGTCCCGCCGATGCGGACACGGGCGGCGCGAGGGGCGATCCTCCGAGGCCCCCTGCGCATCTCCCGTCCTCATCCTTACGAGGATATGATCAGCGCCCTCAAGACGGACATGAGGACAGTGACGCCTGTGAGAACGGCGATGATTGTACGTGTCGCGTATTTGAGCCGTGTCTGTCTCATTCCCTCTTTCCTTCAGTCGAGAAACGAGAAGATTTCCAGCCTGATCTGCCGGTCCGCCACGTTCAGAGACCTCAGGGCGTCGACCACGGAGTCTGCCAATCCGGGCGGGCCGCAGACGTAAAAGACCTTCCCCTGAAGATCCTCTCCGCACAGCCGCCGTATCTTTTCCCGTCCCAGAAGCCCGGTCTCTCCTCTCCAGCCGGGCGACGGCCCGCTCAACACATGAACCACCCGAAGCGACGGGTGCCCTCCGGCCTCGATCTCCGCAAGCTCCCGGGCGAAGACGATCTGCTCCTCATTCCTGTTTGCATAGAGAAGGAGCACGGACCGGTTGTCTTTCGTGTCCCTCATGTGCCGGATCATGCTCATGAGCGGCGTGATGCCGATCCCCCCCGCAATGAAGACCAAATCCCTTTCCTGAGGATGCAGGACATAGGAAAAGCGCCCGAACGCTCCATGAACCGCGGCCGTGTCTCCCGGCCGGGTCTCGCCTATCGTGGAGGTGAAGTCGCCCAGGGCTTTGATGGTGGAGCTCACATACTCTCTTCGGGCAGGAGACGAAGAGATTGTCCAGTGGTGCTCCTCTTCAGGAAGGTTCCGGCCGCGGAAAAAAGTGATGAACTGAAACTGCCCGGGCAGATAATCGAAAACAGGACCTCCCTTCTGCGGCGCCAGTTTGACGGTCCATACCCCCTCCGCCTCCGGAATCACCTCGGTTACCCGGTATGCGTGCTTTCTGAGAAGCACCGGCCTGATGATCCGGTGATAGACGAACGTGAGAAAGACCACAGCCAGCCCCGTAATCCACATCACCCGCATCGCGGCGAGGTTCAAGTCCATTCCTGTCAGGTAGCTGTGGATGAACGCAAACACGATGACCAGAGGTGAGAGCACGTCGTGAATAATCCGCCAGCGCTCGAACGTGAGCCCCAGCGGCCGCTGATACACACTCAGGATGATGCTGACCGCCAGAAGCACAAGAGCGACCCTGCCCAGCCAGATGTGCCAGGAGACATTCAACCCGGTCACAAGCCCCCAGTTCCCGCTCCCGGAGGCCAGGAGGAGAGGATGTGACAGAACCAGCAACAGGGCGAATATCCCCATATGCCTGTGATACCGGATGAGGATATCGAACCCGAACGGCCGTTCGATCCATCTGATGCGTGATGCGAGGAAGACCTGCAGGACCAGAATCATGAAGCCGAGCAGAGCGAAATTCCTGCCCATCTCATAGACGATGTTCCGGTATGGATACCCGTACAGCGACGCGTATATGACCGGGATCAGAGCCGCAGCCATATAAAGAATAACGATCAGAAACCCTTTCATATTCCCGAGAAACACTGCATGGAGAGAGATTTCTCAAACAGCGCATACGGTCCTGGGGAGCAAAGCCTCTCTGCATGGCCGGCAGCCCTTCTCCTCTGCCTGTTCATTTCAGTCATGTGTTCATTCCCCTTCCCGGAAAAGCGGATCACGGTGTTCTCCGCCGGCATGACAGCGGATGCAGGACGGGTCTCTGTCCGTCTCCGGGATATCCGATCCGGATTTTGCATCATCGCGGCCCGCGAAAAAGAATCCCAGACCGGGCCCGGAGCTCATGGCTTCCGGCATTTCCCAAGGTGTTTCTTTTCGGAGGCCTCCTTGAATGCCGGAGTCATCCTCTCCTGAGCATGTCCAGGGAGAATAGGGGCAGGAGCAGTCCGTCCCTCCGGACATCCCGGCGTCATTCACCGTGGCGAAGTGCAGAACCGCCAGTACAAGAAATCCGGCAACAGCAAGAAGAAAGACGCGCGGCTCTCTCACGCTCCTACCCGTACTCCCTTCAGAACCGACCCGTGACTAACAAGAAGCATACCAGGTCCAAAGCAGGAATTATCATGTGTTTTATTGATGGGTTACCGGCTCATGAAGAACATGGCCGGACTTTTTACTGTTCAGCGGGACGCCACACGTCCTGCCGCACAGGAATGTTTTCAGGCCCCGGCCGGCGGCAAAGACGTCCGGCAACCGGACCATGCATCCGGGCGGCACTGCATCTTCCGGGATGCATGGACTGATGCTGGCAATGCCGCAATGCATGTGATACATTCACCTTCACGTTCGCTCAAGTCTCCTTCGGGCGAACAGACGGCGGGACCGGGCTGTAAGAGGAGCGGTGGCACCGTTCCGGCAGGCCTGCGGCGCAAGGTCCAGAGCCGGACATGTCTGTGAGGCAACGCAGCGGGATCTGGGAGCATATACGGTGAAAGGCGACGTACTGCCGGGAAAGAGCTACCCTCTCGGGGCTACGGTGTATCCGGAGGGGGTCAATTTCTGCATATTCTCCAAGAGCTGTAACGCCGTCGAGCTGCTCCTGTTCGATGTTGTGGACGACGGCGTCCCCTCCCGGGTGATCCGCCTCGACCCGGTGCTGAACAGATCTTTCTACTACTGGCATGCATTCATCCGCGGGCTAAAGCCCGGGCAACTCTACGGCTACCGGATCTTCGGTCCGTACGAACCCTCTCGCGGACTTTTCTATGACGGGCAGAAGCTCCTGCTCGACCCGTATGCACTCGCCGTGTCCGTCGGGAAGAATTATGATCGCGGGCGTGCCTGCAGGCCGGGTGACAACTGTGCATGGGCGGCGAAATCCGTAGTAGTGGACCCGTCCGCATATGACTGGGAGGGAGACGAACCTCTGAGATCGCCCTATGACTCGAACGTCATCTACGAACTTCACGTAGGGGGCTTCACGCGTCACGAAAGCTCGGGCCTGCCCGAGAATATCCGGGGCACTTACGCCGGGCTCATAGAGAAGGTCGGTTATCTCAAAGACCTGGGCATCACCTCGGTCGAGCTGATGCCTGTCCAGCAGTTCGACGAACAAGACGCGCCCTACCCTCTGAAGAACTACTGGGGGTACAGTCCCATGGCCTTCTTCGCCCCGCACTGCGGCTACAGTTCGTCCCGCGATCCCTTGGGCCCGGTGAACGAGTTCAGGGACATGGTCAAGTGCCTGCACCGGCAGGGCATAGAGGTTATCATGGACGTCGTGTTCAACCACACCGCAGAGGCCGGTCGCGACGGCCCGACATTCTCCTTCCGAGGCATCGAGAACACATCCTATTACATCTACAATCTCGCCAGACAGCGTTACGAGAATTTCACCGGGTGCGGCAACACTGTGAACACGAACTTTTCCATTGTCCGCAGGATGATCATTGATTGCCTCCGTTACTGGGTCCAGCAGATGCACGTGGACGGGTTCAGGTTCGACCTCGCCTCCGTCATGTCACGCGGTGAATGCGGCGAACCGCTGGAACGGCCGCCCATCCTCTGGTCCATCGAATCCGACCCCGTTCTCTCCGGAACCAAGATCATCGCCGAAGCGTGGGACGCCGGGGGCCTGTATCAAGTGGGGTCGTTCATCGGCGAGAGATTCGCCGAGTGGAACAGCCATTTTCGGGACGACGTGAGGCGTTTCGTCAAGGGTGACCTGGGCATGTCGTTCAAGTTCTCGAACCGGATCGTGGGCAGCCCCGATATCTATCCCGAGCCCGGGAGGGAAACGAACCGGAGCATCAATTTCATCACCTGTCACGATGGGTTCACTCTGAACGACCTGGTCTCCTATAATGAAAAACACAATGCCGCCAATCTCGAGGGCGACATGGACGGTTACCGTCTGAATCACAGCTGGAACTGCGACATCGAAGGCCCTTCCGCGGACCCTGCGGTCGAGGAGTTGAGGCTCAGGCAGATCAGGAATTTCCTCACCATCCTGCTCACCGCCCAGGGCACGCCCATGATGCTCATGGGAGATGAGGTGAGAAGGACTCAGAAGGGCAACAACAACGCCTATTGCCAGGACAGCGCGCTGAGCTGGTTCGACTGGAGCCTGACGGAGAAGAACGCGGATCTGCTTCGCTTCGTCAGGGGGCTCATCCGCTTCACCCGCTCATACTCCGTTTTCCACCAGCGCCACGTACTCACCCGGCCCGTTTCGCACAACGACGCGACCATCACCTGGCACGGGGTCCGTCGCGGCAGGCCCGATTTCAGTGAGCACTCGCACAGCATCGCGTTCGAACTCAAGGCCCCTGCACGGGGAGAACACGTCTTCGTCATGATAAACGCCTTCTGGGAGCCGCTCTCGTTCGAGATTCCCCCTCCATGGGCGGACCGGACCTGGCACCGTGTTGTCGACACTTCTCTTCCCGCCGGTCAGGACTACCTCCCTCCCGAACAAGCCCCTCCGGCTTCCTCCGGGGCATATCGCGTAGGCGCCCGCAGTGTGGTCGTTCTCGTAGCTCAGTGAGGCAGGCCGAGGTATTTCTGTTGTCGCTTCCCGTCCTCCCACGCTTCCGATTGTGCATCCCCGCGAGAGTGATATTGACTCGATACCTCTGCGTGATATTAATAGACAGTAAGCATTTTATCGGAACTTGTTGGCATGTGTGCATGGGAAAGGCAATGTAAGGAGGAAAGGATGAGTATCAGAAAACAGTATCTCAAGGGGAAACCGGTCTGCAAGGTAACGTTCACCATCCCCAAGGACATGACCAGATCATCCCGGAGCGCCTATCTCGTGGGCGACTTCAATGACTGGAATGCCCAATCGACACCCATGAAACACCGTAAGGACGGATCCTTCGAATTGAGCGTCAATCTCGAGAAGGACCGCGAATACCAGTTCCGGTATCTCCTGGACAACAACACCTGGGAAAATGACGACAGTGCAGACAGATACGTCCGCACCCCTTATGGAGACGCCGACAACTCGGTGGTGGTCGTCTGACGGCACGTGCGGATATCGGCGGGCATCACCCCCGGTTTGTCGTGGAGCATGCGGTGCAGAATTTCACGGTCGCCGGAGGCACTTCTCTTCTGAGCGCCGGATAATTCGCCATCCTTCATCGAACGTGCAAGGCCCGTGAGCAGGTACGCGTCCACGCATGCCTTAGCCTTTCGGCGGCCGGCGGCCGAGCGCTCACTGACGGCGCCCTTTCATTGCAGCCCGAGGAGATGAACGATCGGCTCTCAGGCGCGGTTCAGGTATCCCATGCAGCTCAGATGCACGAGCACGATGAGTCCTGCAACGACCGCTGCCGCGAGGCCGAACCCTGTCAGAATGACTTTCATATCACCTGCCCGACGTGTGGAATTGTCTCTTCTCTCTAGCACAGAACCATGCCGAAAGGATATTGCCAGGATCGGTCCTTCCAGCAGGTGTGGGCCGCACGTAAAACAGCCGGTGCGCAAGCGGGATCACTCGTGCTTTTTGAGCAGATCGCCGAGGCCCGAGACCCGTTCGGTCCTCCTGCCCACTGCGGCCGCGAAGACCTCCGGAACAGCCCAGATATCAAGGCGCCTGCGTGCCCGGGTAATCCCGGTGTACACCAGCTCTCTGCTCATGACAGGGCTGTCTTTCGGGGGAAGGAGCAGCACCACCCTCGAGAATTCCGATCCCTGGCTCTTGTGCACCGTCATGGCGAACGCGGTTTCGTGCTCGGGAAGCCGTGCAAGAGATACCTTCCGTACGGTACCCTCAGGGCCGGGGAAAAAGGCCCGGAGCTCCCCGTCTTCTTCGTCCCGCAGAACAAACCCGATGTCGCCGTTGAAAAGCCGCACACTATAGTCATTGGCGGCGACGAGAATCGGCCTGCCGTGATAGTGTTGCCTGTCCGGGCGGATAAGCCCTTTGTCGGAAAGGATCTTCTCGATGAGACGGTTGACTGCTGCCACTCCGAACGGGCCTTCTCTCAGCGCGCACAGGACTCGGAGATCCGCATATAGGGCGAATCGCTCTTCGACCCGGTTTGTGCGCAGGCAGGGGCCGTATCCGTCCAGAACCACACGCTCGAGGAGCTCGGGGATCAGCTCCGCGCCGGGCACCACCCGGAACTCGACATCCGGAAAGCGCTGACCGCGTATCATATCCATACACCGTCCGGTGTCGCCGTCCCGCACCGCATCGCCGAGCCGTCCGATCCCGCTCTCGGGGCCGAAACGGTATGTCTCGCGGAGCTCGACCAGACAGTCCTGGACGCCTGTCGGACCGCCGGCGGGCAGCTCATATCCCGTGGCCTCCCGGATCAGCGCGCACGTGCGGCTCGAGTAGCACCCTCCTCCGCCGGTGCCGCAGATATCGCCGAGCACATGCCCGGGCTCAACGGATGCGAGCTGATTCCTGTCCCCCACCAGAATGAGCCGCGATCCCGGTTTGAGGGCCTGAACCAGCAGGGCGATGAGGTTGAGCGATGCCATCGACGCCTCGTCCACCACAACCGCATCATAGGGCAGGGGATTATTGCGCGAGTGCCTCACGCGGCTGCTCCCCGGCACGACGCCAAGGAGGCGATGAATGGTGGCGGCGCGCATACGCGATACCGGGAGGTCCGCGCTCGAGTCTTGGACCGAAGCCAGCGTTTCGGCAAGGGATTCCTCGAGCCTCTGGGCGGCCTTGCCCGTCGGAGCGGCCAGCGCCACGCGGGTTTTCGGCTCGAGACGGCAGAGGACGGCCAGAATCCGCGACACCACGGTCGTCTTGCCGGTTCCAGGCCCGCCGGTGATGATGGACAGCGCGCCCTTGAGCCCGATGAGAACGGCGATCTTCTGCCAGTTGATCTTCCCGGCGTCATCCCCGGGGAAATGCAGAGCAAGCAGGTTCCGGATACCGGGGACATCGAGGGCCGTTTCCTGGCGGCTCAGCTCGATCAGTCTGTCTGAAAGGCACTTCTCATAGTTCCAGTATCGCCAGAGATACAGTCTCGATCCCTCATCCAGGATCATGGGCCTGAATTCTCCCGGCCTGCCCACCACCGGCGAGGAGGCGAGAGATGATCTCCACCGGTCGAGAGGCGGGCACACCACCTGCCGCCCGTCAATCTCCGCCTCGATGACGCGGCCCGCGTGAGATGCGAGATCGATGCAGATGTGGCCCTGTCTGGTGAACCTGCTCACCAGTGCGGCGGCAATGGAGACGTCCCGGCTCTCGGCCCGCGAAAGGCGCTGCATGAGACCGGCGAAATGCAGGTCGATGTGAGAGAAGAACTCTGATGCGCCATTGAAGGCGTAGATGTCGTCGTCCTTCAGATACGCCCCATGTCCCGTCATCCTTTCCACCCCTGTCCCATCCCTTCCGGAGACATCCCTTTCAATTCAATGCGCCAGCCTCTCGTTCAGGGCGGCGATGATCTCTTGTTCGGGCACCCTGTGGTAGATGCCGTACTCCCGGCCCTGCGCAGGGTCAACTCCCCTGAGGAACACATAGATGATTCCTCCGAAATGCCTCTTGTACGAATATCCTTTCAGCCTGCTCTGAAGATAGCGGTGGAGGGCTGTCGTATAGAGATGATACTGCAGGATGTAGTAATTCTTCACCATCGCTTCCATCATCGCATCCAGGCTATAGTGCTCGATCCCGTCTCCCAGGTGGTTGGACTTCCAGTCCAGGAGATAGTACTTTCCACCCGAGCGAAACACCAGATCGATGAATCCCTTCAGGAACCCCGTGGTCTCATCGAAGCGCAAGTCCTCCATCATGCCGGGGAAGCTCTCCGGTACGGTGTCGCTTCCGCAGCCGCGGAAGATATCCTGAAGCATCTGCTTTGATAACCTCTTCACGGGCAGATAGAACTCCAGCTCCCTGACAGCGGCGTCACTGCGCACGGAAGAGAGAGGGGTCCCGTCCAAGGGTGCTGAGAGCACCTTTTTCACCATGTCCGCGATCACGCCCGCCCAGTCGCTTTCAAACCCGTGGAGCTTGAGCATCCGCGCCGCCAGCTCCGCTATGTCGGAATCGCCGGCCTGGAAATCCAGGGACTCGAAGATCGCGTGGAGCATGATCCCCGCCCTGGCACCACGGGGAAAGCGGAAGATGTCCCTGACACCCTGCCCCTCTCCGTCGTGTACATCTGCGGGCGATGCGTACAGAAAATCCCTGTCCGCGGCGCCTGCAGCGTGCGGGGCGCCCAGGACCATGGACGAAAAGCTCGATATGCCCCACGATTTATCGATGAAGCCCGAGAACGCCCGGCAGGAAATCCGGGACGCATCGATGCCGCGCCTCACATGTCTCGAGGGAATCTCCCGTGGAAGGTCTTTTACCGTCATGCAGCCTTTATGCTCGAGGCACAGGCGCTCCAGCCGCTTTCTCACGGTATCGCCGTCAGGGTTTGGAAGCGTGCGCGCATCTCCGTCCGCGTGCCTTTCGAACAGGTATGCGAGCGCCGAAGTCTCTGCCTGAAGAAACTTTCCCCACACCAGATAACAGCGGTTTCTCGCCCGGGTGAGCGCCACGTAGACGAGCCTCATATTCTCGGCAAGAAGTTCTCTCTCCGCCGCAATCCTGTGATCTTCGAGAGAATCCGACCCGAGGTCCAGAAATGCCCTGTAGCCGCGCGTGCTGTCATGGAAGGGGATATTCGCCTTGTCCCTCAGCTCTGACGCCCCCCACAAAAACGGGCAGAACACGATGGGAAACTCCAGCCCCTTGCTTTTGTGCACGGTGATGACTTTCACCGCATCATCGTCGCTCTCCAGCCGGATCTGGTGTTCTTCGGACCTGGGCATGGAGGGATCTCTCTGCTGATTGAGCCACTTCAGGAGCCCTCCCATACCGAGCTTTCCTTCCATGGACACCTGGTTCAGCACTTCCGAGAGGTGGAGAAAGTTCGTGAGCATGCGCTCGCCCCTAGGCAGCTTCAGGAGACGGGCTCTCACATTCTCCTCGGTCAGGAGCTTTCTGAACATCCTCATGAAGCCGCCGTGCTCCCAGATGTCGTGATACTGCCTGAACCTCTCGATCCACATCTCAAAAGTGCGCTCGTCCTTTTCCAGCCGGTCTATCTCCGATGCGTCGAGACCGAACAGCGGGCCTGCAAGCGCCGTTCGGATAAAGGGCTCCGAGTACGGCTGTGCCACAGCCCTGAGCAGGAACTCCATCTCCCGGGCCTCGTGGGTGTCGAAGACATTCTCGTCGCTTGAAATGACGCACGGGATGCCGCAAGAAGCCAGAACATCCCGGACGAGCCTCCCCTGGCTGTTCTCCCTCACTATGACGGCCACGTCCCGGGGGGCCACGGGTCTCTCTCCCAGCATCGCATTTCCTTGGTCCGCCTCTGTGAGGAGTCGGGAGATCTCCCATGCGAGCGCGTGGGAGATCCTCTTCTCCGCATCGCGCCTGTTCAGGCCGGAATGGGAATCCTCTCCGGCATACCAGATGGTCAGCGGCGCGCCGCCGGCGTCTCTGAGGACCTCGCGGGAGGGGATTTCGCCGGAGAGTGCGGGTTTGAAGGGTATCTCTTTGAAGACAAAGGGTTCCTTGACGGCAAACAGCCGGTTCACGGCCTCCACCAGCCCCGGCTCGCTTCGCCAGTTTCTTTCCAGGGTGTGCCTGGCATCCTCCCAAACCTCCCCGGCGGCGTTCAGATACGTGAAGATGTCCGCGCCCCGGAAGCTGTAGATGGCCTGTTTCGGATCGCCGATAAGGAAGAGCGGCGCACCGGAAAACACCGTGCTGAAGATCTCGTACTGAATCGGATCCGTATCCTGGAACTCGTCGATCAGGGCTGCACGGTATCTCTCCGAGAGGTTTTCCTTCAGGGCCGAGCCGTGGTCCGAGGCGAGGCAGTCACGCACCTTGAGCAGCAAGTCGTCGAAGTGAACGACCCCGAGCGCATCCTTCTTTCCGGGGAGATGGGATCTCACGTACCTGAACATCTGCACCTTGAGCCAGACGAGGATGCGGTCCATGCAGGACGTCAGATCCTCGCAGAGCTCTCTGTGGCTTTCGCATAGTCGGAAGAATTCGTGCTCCAGAGGCTCGAAGCCCTTGTTGACAGAGCTCCGGACAGCTGAGGAGGTGAACTTCGAAAAATCCCTGAACAGGGGCAGAGCATGCCCGCCCGAGAAGATATAAGCGTCCATGTCCTCTGCCATCCGGAGGATGCCCCCCTGACGGTATTTATTCCGGTTGAGACCGGCATCGTTCATCAGGAGGTGCACCACCTCGCGGCCGGCCGCCATCCAGCACCGCCGCAGTGCATCGAAGCTTTCCCGGTATGCCTGGAGAAGCGGATGGATCTCGGGCTCCTGCGTGTCGGGAATCACCCGGACATCCAGGCTGGCCTTCAGATAGAGCTGCAGGAAAAAGCTGAAGCTGTATCCCTTGCGCAGCGCATAGTGAGCGAGCTCGGGCGGCATGGACGAGGTGAAATGCATCCGGTAGAAGTCTCCCACGACCTCTCTGACGAGCTCGGTCTGATCGGTTATCAGCTCATGATCGAACAGGCTTCTGCTCTCGAAAGCGAGCTCGCTCAGCACTCTCTGGCAAAACCCGTGGATAGTGAAAATAGACGATTCGTCGAAGCGCCGCAGCGCATATTCCAGACGCTGTACGGCATGGCCGGGATTTTCGCAGCGCTTCACGAGCTCAAGGAGAAACGGATCCGTGCCCACACCTGTCTCAAAGCACCTCAATGCATCGTGGAGCTTTGACCTTATCCTTCCCTTGAGCTCGTCGGTCGCGGCTTCCGTATAGGTGACCACGAGGATCTCCCGCACCCGGAGCATAGTTTGGAGAAGAAGCCTGACATAGAGCGATGCGATGGTATAGGTCTTGCCCGTGCCGGCGCTCGCCTCTATGAGATGGGTGCCTTCGAGCGGGATATGAAACAGATCCAGGGGCTTCATAGCCGGCCGGACCCCCTGTGGACGATGAGCGGACCGAGCAGGCTTTCAGATATCTCCTCGAATTCCCGGTCAAGGGGATCTTTTTCCCCAAAACAGATGCGGTATGCCAGATCGCGCGCCTCCCCCGGAAACTGGGGCGTTCCCTCCCAGGCGATCCGCGCCCTTTTCAGCCTCTCTTCGCGTGACACATCCGCCTGCCTGCCCGGATTCGCGTATTTGAGCGATGTCTCCGGGAAAAACCGCAGCGGCCGGCTCATCCCATCCCAGAAGCGTTCGAGCAGCTTGATCAGGATCTCCGGGCCGTTCTCCACGCGCCTGAACTCCACCGCCTCGTCCCGGGAGATGTAGCAGCTCCTGACGTCCGGGCTTCCCGGCAGCGAGCACAGGATCAGGTGGTGAATCCATGCAGTGAAGAGATCGGACGCCCTGGTCCTGGCAGGGCGGAAAAGGACGATCCCGGCGGGCCCGTACGTGATAAGGGAGCCGGTTATGGTGAAAGGGCCGAGCGGCAGATCCACCATCGTGTTCGTGGGCATTGTGTCGGCAATGCGCTTTTTCACGGCGCGGACGAACGACTCCGACTCGTGCCGTATCCTGGAGAAGAGAATCTCTCCCGGGGCTCCGTGTGGAAGGCGGCCGCTCATCTTCATGATCCGGTACGACAGTTCGTGGTCCGCTCCCTCGAGGATGCGGGTGACATGCTCGTTCCTGAGACGGTACAGCTCCAGGTCGCTCAGCTCCACCGGCTCGCAATCATCCAGAAAGGATGAGGTCTCCGAGATGCCCATGGAGAGCCTTCTGGTGAGAAAGAACCTGCAGGGGTTGCGGTAGAACCTGCAGAGCAGCCCCACATCCACGGTCCTCCATTCGTCTCCGGGCTCGGAGATCCTTCCTGGGATGAACACCCGCTCGCTCACGTCTTTTTCAGCCAGGCTCCGGGCCGCCTCTGCATTCTCCCGCGAAAAGCTGAACAGGCCGGTGCCGCCGCTGAAGTACCTGGGGCTGAACGCCTGGAGGCAGTGCTTCCGGACAATGCCGTCCGGCACCGGCCGGCCGTCGCTCAAGAGGAACCCGCTCTCGAAGTAATCGAGGAGAATGCTCACGGGCACTGCGGGGGGTATGGAAGAGTTGTCCTCGATGCTCTGACCGACATAGCTGATGTAGAGTGTCTTTCTCGCTGAGAGGATCGCCTCCAGAAACAGGTAGAGGTCTTTGTTCCTCACGCTGCAATCCCCCCTGCGCGGCTGGCGGCAGATGAGGTTGAACCCTTTTGCTCGCTGCTGCCTGGGAAAGTCGGCATGATTCATGCCGATCATGCATACGACCTTGAAGGGGATGCTCCGCATGGCCAGCATGGTGCAGAAAGTGACGCCCCCCGACAGATATGCCCTGCCCTCCTGCGCATCCTCAAGGGCGTTCTTGACATACGCTCTGATCACCTCGCAGCCGATCCCGCCGCCAGTGGCGGTGACCTCCTGAATATCGCCCAGGCGCTGCAATACGTCACGCACGGACTGCATCCGGGGGGCGAGAAGCTCGTCCGCTTCGAAGAACTCGTCCAGCAGCGCCGTGAGCGTCTCCGACCAGAGCTTCAGGGTTTTCTTTTCCCGAAAGGACATCACCCGCGAAAACAGAGTGGTGAGAAAAGTGAGGAACGAGCCCAGCACCCGGGAGCTGTCACCCTCCATATCGTCATAGGGCAGGATGGATCCGAACCAGCGCGTCCCTTCGGACGGCATGGCATATCCCAGCAGCAGCCGGTCGAGACCGAAGCGCCAGGTGTTCTCGTACGCGTCAAGCATGCCCGACTCACGCTTCCAGTTCTCATCATAGCCCCACCTGATCCCGCTCTCCTGAACCCATCTCAGGATCAGCTCCAGATCATTTTCGAGCAGGCCGAATTTTTTTCGTACCGGCTCTGACTCCAGCAATGCGATCACCTTCGTTGCTTCGAACCTGCCGGCGTTCAGTTCGAGAATGCCGATCAAGGTTTGCGCCAGGGAACTTTCCGCCTGCAGCGACCGGTCGGACACGGTGAACGGAATAAATGCGGGACTGTTCCTGGAGATATCGAATACGGCATGGATATAGGGCGCATAGATTTCGATATCCGGAGACATGACCACGATATCTTGGGGCTTCAGGTCGGGGTCCTCATCGAGCAGGGCCAGGAGATTGTCCCTGAGCACCTCTACCTCGCGCATGGGGCTGTGGCATGAGTGGATCTGCACGGAGTAGTCCCGTGTGTTTACGGTCCTCGGTCTGCCGGGCTGCGGATTCTTGAGATCGAGGATGTCGGCCTGGATGCATTCGAGCAGTGTATCGCCGGAGATGTCCTCGAAAAGCTCCGTCTCCTGGAGTTCGAAACTCTGCAGGTTCTCGAAGAGTTCTCTGCCCACCCCCCCCATGGCGGCCAGGATGCTGTTCCCTTCCTCGAGATGCAGCTCCGAGGGCCGATGCCCGGACTTTTCGGATATCATTCCGATCTCGCTTTGTGAACGGATGTCCCCCCAGTACTGTCTGCACGGGTTGAGAACAAACACATGGACCGGAATAAAGCAGGACAAGGCATGGAATACCTCCAGGTGAAACGGAGGGAGGTAGGATATCCCGAACAGGGAGATTCTCTCCGGAAGGTGCATGGCGGTCGAAGGGTTCAACGCTTTCAGAAAACGGTCTCTCCGTGCTGCAAGATGCGCCTGCTCCTCTCCCGTGCAGACTGCCCTCCAGACGAGAGACTGCCAGTATTCAAGCCCGGCGAGATGATCGGGCATGACATGCCTTCCTTCCTGCCAGGCAAGCAGCATATCCGGCCGGTAGATGATATAGTTATTGAAAATCTCTGCCAAATGGGAGCTGAGCTGGAAGAGCTTCACGCCCTTGGAATCGTCCTGAAGGTACGCGGCCAGGGTTTCGAAACCCGGCCTTGTGACAAACTCCGGGAGTGCATCCATGATCTTCCACGCCATGGCATCGGCTTCGTAGACGCCCGATCTTTTTTCTTCCGGAAGCACGCGGTCGAAGAGCTCGTTCAATATTCTGTTGGGAAAGGGAAAGGCGCAGTTCGCGCAGATGCCGTGCTTGAGGGCGAGCTGCATGGAGAGCCAGTGTTCCATGCCCTTGCTCTGAACAACGATGATTTCCTTTTCCAACGGCGAAGAAAGCGGCTCAACAAGGACATCGGCGATCCTGCACGCGAGTTGCTCAAGCCTGTTTCCGGTATAGAGTCTCAAACGCCGCATATCACCACCATGACATTGCCCTACCCATGCACTGCAGCCTATACCACAAAACACACTGGCACAAAAGGTTCACTTGAGATTTTACATGCTTTCCGGACATTTTTACAGAAAGTCAGTTCTTCTGAGATCTTCAGCCCATTTCCGACACTATGATTGTTTCTTTTCGTAATATACAGCCCTCATGTGAGCTTGAAGGGGCCATAAAGTCACATAAAAGGGTCACATAAAGGGGTCAGGTCTCAACATGTGACATGGTATGTCACATGTTGAGACCTGACCCCGGGATATTTTGAGAAATCTCTTGATCGGGTGAAGGCAACCCACTATCCTAAATATATCAGCTATTCAGGAGAGAGGATGGAATGAATATTCTGATCATGTACTACTCGAGGAGCGGCAACACCCGAAAGCTCGCCGAGGCGGTCGCCGAGGGAGCGCTCATGGTCGAGGGCTCACAGTGTATACTCAAAGATACATCCGAAGTCGTGCAGGAGGATTTTCTGTGGTGCGACGCCCTCATTGCCGGCTCGCCCGTGTACTTCGGCGGCATGGTTCATGACATGAAGCGAGTCTTCGACGAATTCGTCGGCTTCCGGAAAAAGATGGAGAACAAGATCGGCGCCGCCTTCGCAACTGGAGGCGACCCTTCGGGCGGAAAGGAAACAACCCTTTTTTCCATCATTCAGGCCATGCTCATCTACGGCATGATCATTGTCGGAGACCCCATGGACGCAACGGGCCACTACGGGGTCGCATGTGTCGGGGCCCCTGACGCGGCTGCGAAGGCCAGTGCGCGCAAACTCGGCCGTCGGGTGGCGGAGCTGGCCGGGAAGCTTTCCTCCTGAGAAAGGAGCTCCTCAATGCCCCATGGAAAAGAACTCTTCCTCGACCATGCGGCCACCACGCCGGTGCACCCTGATGTCGTGGGGCTCATGCTGCCCTACTTCGGGAATCACTTCGGGACCACCACATCCCTCTCCGAGCTCGGCCGAACCTCGCGCCGGGCTGTCGAAGAAGCACGCTGCAGGACGGCCGCACTCATCGACGCTGCCCCTGAGGAAATCATCTTTTCGAGCGGAGCGACCGAGTCGAACAACCTGGCCATCCTCGGCGCAGCCTCATCCCTGAGCGGCAGGGGCAAACATATCATAACATCCACAGGAGAGCACCCCTCGGTGATCAACGCCTGCAGGCATCTCGAGAGGCGCGGTTTCGAGATAAGCTATGTCTCTCCGGACGCACATGGAAAGATCGACCCCGCGCTCATCGCGGACGCCCTTCGGAACGACACTATCCTCATCAGCATCATGCACGCAAGTCACGAAACCGGCGTCGTCCAGCCGGTGGAAGAAATCGGGGCCCTGGCCCGCGAAAGAGGCATTCTCTTCCACTGTAATGCGGCACAGAGCGCCGGCAAGATCCCGGTGAACACGCATACTCTTCCGGCGGATCTTCTGAGCTTTTCTTCACACAAACTTTACGGGCCCAAGGGTGTCGGAGCGCTCTTTGTTCGCAAGGGAACCGTGATAGACCCCGTTCTTTTCGGATCGGGCCAAGAGCAGGGACTCAGGCCGGGAACCATCAATGTACCCTGTGTCGCAGGCTTCGGGCTCGCTTGTGTCATCGCACTGAGAGACATCGAAAACAACGGCATCCTCATCACCTCTCTGAGAGAGTCCCTCGAGCAGCAGGTGATTTCCAGGATCGACGGGGCGAGGATCCACGGATCGGGCACCGTGAGGCTGCCTCACATCTCGAGCATATCCTTTCGGGGAGTCCGGGGGGATGACCTTGCCGCCTACCTCGATGCCGTGAATATCGTGGTATCTCCCGGATCCGCTCAGAGCCGGGCCTGGCATGGTCAGGCCCGCCGCTCTGCAGAGGTCCTGCCGGAAAAAGAAGGTGAAGAAGGAACCATCCGCCTGAGCATCGGATGGGAAAACAAAGAAAAAGACATCAGGCGAACGGTTGATCGTCTCGAAGAGGCGGTGCGGAGAATACGGGAATTCGCGGCCGCATCGCCAGACGGCGACGTCACAGTATTCACCTTTCCCGACAAGGGCAATGCGGCCGCTGCGCTGAAGGCGCTCAAGGACGAGGATATGGTTTTCTCCCCGGTGTTGAAGCCCGATGAGCTCATGCAGGCCTTGTGCTCCAACATATCTCTTGCGTGCCTGAGCAGAGACCAGGCCCGTATAGGGAGCCTTCTTGGGGCGCACGGTATCGAGATCGCCGGCATGCATACGGCACATCCCATGGAAAGGCCCATGAAGAAAAAGGAGCGCGATTTCTGGGAAAAAGTGGAGCAGATCAAGAAAAGAAATGCTTGAAAATTGAAAACATTTTCACATAATTGGCAAACCATTCTTCCCTTTCCCGGTGAAGGGCATTGAGAAATATCATAGGTGTTTGTTTTTACTATTTTTATTGCCATGGTCCCCCATGGCCTGTTAATTGCTAAACATATGATCGCTGTAAACGCTATCAATGAGAGGAACATATGAAATCAAAGTATCTGCTGGGCATTGCCTTTCTCGTGGCAGTCACATTCTCTTGCAAAGACGGACACGCCGTCCCTTACTATTTCTCGTGTATTACGAACAACACCATTGCAGCAGCCGAAATCGGCGAGGCACAGCTCTGGGTTGATGTCACGGATGCAGGAGAGAGCGGGGTTCTCTTCACTTTCCATAACGACGGGCCCGAAGCCTCCTCCATAACGGATGTGTACTTCGACGACGGGCATCTCCTCGGGATCTCCTCGATCACCGGCTCGGATGGAGTGAGTTTTTCACGGCCTGCATCGCCGCCCAACCTTCCCGGTGGCAATGCCGTCGACTTTTCGGCCACAGCGGGATTCCTGGCGGATTCGGATCCCCCTGTACAGAAAAACGGCGTGAACCCCGGCGAATGGCTCAACATCTATTTCAACCTCATCAACGGGGCCACGTTTGAGAACGTAATCGCAGACATCGATTCCGGGGAGCTTCTCCGCATCGGAATCCATGTGCAGGGGTTTGCAGGCGGCGGCAGCGAGAGCTTTGTCAACACCACGAACGCTACCGCCCCGGTGCCCGAGCCGGCCACCATGATCCTGATCGGCAGCGGCCTCATAGGGCTTGCCGCTTTACGGAAGAAATTCGGGAAGTGATCGAATCACGACAATGAAAATCTGGCCCGGCGGCCTCTCGGCTGCGGGCCTGATTTGTACGTCCGCCCGCACAGCCTCCTTTATTGCAGCCACATCGAAAAGAGCGCACGAGCATACGGAAGAAATCGACCGGAGACGTCTGTTGTTTCCGTGCCCGGTATCATATTACTGTCATCTTCCTTGAAAAGTCCCGCCGGGAGGGACTCATGTCCTGCGGCGAAGAACATGCGGTTTCTCAACAGACCGGACATCCCTGACGCCTGTACCCCAATGGCGCCGGATCCCCCTATTTCCCCTGTCTTCGCACAATGGCACATGTTTTGAAGACATGGCCGGAGAGCGTGAAGAACGAGCTCATCATTCCTCCCCCGGATATGCAGCGGAACCCTTCATCTCACGAGGCCGAGGCCGGCGGAAAAAAGGAGGCGCCATGTCGAAAATCGCCGTAATCATGGATGACATGTTCGAAGATGTGGAATACACCCGCCCTGCAGAGGCATTCAGAGAAAAAGGACACCAACTGGTTCACGTGGGGCTCGAAAAGGGAAAGGAAGTCACCGGAAAGAAAAAAACCGCGAGAGTGCGGATCGACGAATCCGTAACGGATGCCTCTCCAGCCGATTTCGACGCCCTTTTCATACCCGGAGGGCATTCTCCGGACAACCTCCGGGCCCACGACGAGGCTGTGTCCTTCGCCGGGAAGTTCCTGGAGAGCGGAAAGCCCGTATTCGCCATATGTCATGCCCCGCAGCTTCTCATTACCGCCCGGGTGTTGAAAAACAGGAAGGTCACCGGTTGGAAGTCTATTGTCCAGGACATCAAGAACGCGGGAGCCGAGTTCGTGGACAAAGAGGTTGTGGTAGACGGCAACCTCATATCCAGCCGCCAGCCGAGCGATATTCCCGCGTTCGTGCGGGCCGCTCTGGAGAAACTGCAGTAAAGCGCATCTGATACCGGAAACCGCCGCGAGCTTTCTGAATCTGTCTTACCTCCGATTCTTCCATCTCTCAATCGGGGCTACAGCGCCCTCATCCCCGACTCCCATCCGTCCTGATGACCTCCCGGGGGACATCCGTACAGCCGGTATGCCATACCTGCACCTGCAGGCCGGCATCATGGAATGCGAATCATTTATGAACGTTGTGTTCCCACCCCACAGGAAGTCCGTCCGGTTTTTTTTACAGACATTCATTTCTCGCTTGATATTTTTTTCATATGGTCTAAAAGATAGTTCAAATTAAGAGAGGATCAGAGTACAGGAAAGGAAAAAAGACAGGACTTTCAGGCACGTACCATGAGTGATATGGCACAAGAGGATATGGCTCGGCATTCAGCGACAACATATCAGAAGGCTGTTGACAGATCATAGATGATGATCACGCATATCACTTGGGTGCACCATCCCTTCACGCGTTTCACCTGCGCGCATTTTTCACTGTTCAGCTCCAAAAGAAATGCCGATATCTCACCGAAGGAGGAATGAGTAAATGAACAACAATAGTCCTGCAATGTCTGCTTCTCTGGAAGATCCCGACCCCCTGGGTAGCGAAGCACCAGAAGAGCCCCCATCGTCGTCACCGGCCTTTGTCCAGGATCTGCTGTTTCCGGCCCCCCCGGCCAAGCGCTTTTCCCTCCCCGTACGGACATGCATCAGCAGCCGTTCCCGTCAGTTCATGAGGGAATTCTATCCGAATGTGACGGATGCCGAGTGGTCGAACTGGCACTGGCAGATACGCAACAGCATCTGCACCCTCGATCAGATTCAACGGATCATGCCGCTGTCGGAAGACGAGTATTCGGCTATCACCCGCCGGACGAAAGGCCTGCCTTTCCGGGTGACGCCCTACTACGCGAGCCTCATCGATCCGTCGAATCCGCTGCAGGCCATTCGCCGATCGGTCATCCCGGTGGCGGATGAATACCTCTTCTCTCCGGGAGAGGCTGAAGATCCTCTGGGAGAAGACAATCAGAGCCCGGCGCCCGGTCTCGTTCACCGCTACCCCGACCGCGCTCTGTTCCTGACCACGGGGTTCTGCTCGACGAACTGCAGATACTGCACGCGCTCGCGCATGGTGGGAGACCACGACAAGTTCAGGAGCGGCATCAAACAGTGGCAGCAGGCCATCGCCTATATCGAGTCCACACCCCAGATCAGGGACGTGCTTCTCTCCGGCGGGGACCCGCTGACATTGCCGGACAGCCAGCTGGATTTCCTCCTGTCCAGCATCAGACGCATCCCGCACGTGGAGGTCATACGCATCGGCACGAAGGTGCCTGCTGTTCTGCCCCAGCGGATCACCTCGAGGCTCGTGCGGATGCTCAAAAAGCATCACCCGTTGTGGATGAGCATTCACTTCACTCATCCGGACGAGCTGACGCCCGAAACGCGGGCTGCCTGCACTCAGCTTGCGGACGCGGGCATTCCTCTGGGCAGCCAGACCGTCCTGCTCAAGGGCATCAATGACAGCGTTCAGACGCTCAAAGAGCTCTACCACGGGCTGCTCAAGGTGAGAGTGCGGCCGTACTATCTCTACCAGTGCGACCCGATCCTCGGATCATCGCACTTCAGAACCGCAGTGAGCAAGGGCATCGAGATGATCGAAGGGCTCAGAGGCCATACCTCGGGCTATGCAGTTCCCCATTATGTGGTGGATGCCCCCGGCGGCGGAGGGAAGATCCCGCTCCTGCCCGATTACTTCCAGGGAAGGCTCCAGGGCGGAGTGGTCTTGAGAAACTACGAAAACCGCCTGTTCCGCTATCCAGATTACGAATGCGGGAACGCGCCGGAGTGACTGCCATGAAAATCGGCATGACCTACGACCTCAGAGACGACTATCTGAGGGAGGGATACTCCTACGAGCAGACCGCCGAGTTCGACCGCGTCGACACCATCGATGCCCTGGACGAAGCGATCCAAGCCTGCGGCCACGAAACCGACCGGATCGGCAATGTACAGCAGCTGGTCGTACGGCTTGCCCGGGGTGAAAGGTGGGACCTGGTCTTCAACATCGCGGAAGGCATGTACGGCGTGGGGCGCGAAGCCCTCGTCCCTGCGCTGCTCGACGCGTACTGTATCCCGTATACCTTTTCCGACCCGCTGGTGCTGGCGCTCACTCTGCACAAGGGAATGACCAAGACCGTTATCCGCTCCGCCGGGATCGCAACCGCGGATTTCGCCGTTGTGAGCACGCCCGGTGACGTTGAGAAGGTGAACCTGCCCTACCCGCTCTTCGTGAAGCCTGTCGCTGAAGGAACGGGCAAGGGCATCACTGATGCTTCCAAGGTGAACTCGCACCGGGAGCTGAAGTCGGTATGCGAGCGCCTGCTGGCTGAATTTCATCAGCAGGTGCTCGTTGAGACGTTTCTGCCCGGAAGGGAATTCACGGCAGGGGTGATAGGCACAGGAGACGAGGCATGCGTCGTCGGCGTGATGGAGGTGCTCTTCAGAAACACCGGCGGCGGTGATCTCATTTACTCCTACCACAACAAGGCTAATTACGAGCAGATCATCGAATACCGGGTGCCCGAGCCCGAGATCGTCCGGCCGTGCGCCGAGCTGGCGCTTTCCTCGTGGAAGGCGCTGGAGTGCAGGGATGGAGGCCGGGTGGACATCCGCATGGACGGCGCCGGCAGGCCCAATTTCATCGAGGTCAATCCGCTGGCCGGCCTCAATCCGGTCCATTCCGACCTCCCCATCATCTGCCGGCTCCACGGGATTTCTTTCCAGACACTCATTGAGCGGATTCTGCAGAGCGCGATGAAAAGAATAGGTGCAGCGGGGCAATAGTGGCGGAAACGGTTCTCATCACCCACAACCCCGTAGGCGAGCATGCATCTGAGGATGAAAAGGATGTTCTCGTCCAGGCCTTCCACGTTGCCGAGGCCCTCGAGCAGCTCGGATACCAAACCAGGATCCTGCCGTTCGATCACCGGTCGAGAGGCTGGGCTCAAACGCTTCAAAGCCTGAAGCCTCTGTGCATCTTCAACCTGGTGGAATCTCTAGACGGAGACGGAAGGCTCATCCACCTCGCCTGTTCGCTGCTCGATCATCTGGGCATCTCCTACACCGGCGCACCCGCAGAGGCGATGTTCCTCACCTCGAACAAAGTCCTTGCAAAGAGATGGATGCATCTCGCAGGCGTACCTACTCCCGAATGGATCATTCCGGGCAGAGATGAGGAATGCATCTGCCCCTTCCCCGGCGAATACATCATCAAGGCACTCTGGGAAGAGGCTTCCATCGGTATCGACCAGGCGTCGGTGGTGAGAGCCTCGACAAAGAAGGATCTCCTCGCCCGGGTGAGCGAACGGTCTCTCGGGACAGGACGTCAGTGCTTTGCGGAACGATTCATCGACGGCAGGGAGTTCAACCTCTCGATCCTTGCCGGCAGTGACGGCCCGCAGGTCCTCCCGCCGGCCGAGATCGTGTTTTCCTTCCCGCCCGGGAAACGCAAGATCGTGGACTATCGGGCCAAATGGGACGAGAGCTCTTTCGAGTATCAGGCCACTGTGCGCAGCTTCGACTTCCCGCCCACAGACGCTCCGCTCTTGAGCCGTCTCACAGACTCGGCGCTTGCGTGCTGGCGGCTCTTCGAGCTCAGGGGATACGCCCGAGTGGACTTCCGGGTGGATGAACAGGGCGGGCCCTGGGTGCTCGAGATCAATGCCAACCCGTGCATCTCTCCGGACAGCGGGTTCGTCGCTGCAGCCGAGTGCGCGGGAATTCCGTTCCGGGAGCTCGTCGGACGGATTGTGGCGGACGCGGCGCGGAACCGGTGAATCATGACAGGAAAGCGCGCGCACGACTTTGACCTGGCCGATCTCGTCTACCGCACCGACGTGTATCCCCATGACATCGAGGCTGTCAGAGCCATGGTCGAATCCACGGGATTCTTCAGCCCGGACGAGGTCCTCATATCCCTCGAGCTTGTCGATGAGCGTCTGAAAAAAGGAGAGCGGAGCGGCTATCATTTCATCTTCGCACAGGAGCGTGATGGGCGTGCCGTCGGATATACGTGCTTCGGGCCTATTCCCGGGACATTGAGCGGCTTCGACCTCTACTGGATCGTGGTCAGCGGCGACAGGCAGGGCCGGGGTATCGGCAGGGAGCTGCTCACCCGGACAGAGCGCGCCGCGGCCCTGGCGGGCTGCACCCGGATGTACGCGGAAACCTCCTCGAGGAAGCTCTACGAACCGACCAGAAAATTCTATCTGGCGTCCGGCTACCGCAGGGAGGCGTTTCTCAGGGACTTCTACTCGCCAGGTGACAGCAAGATCATCTACGTCAAGACGCTTCCCTGACTCAGGCCCATCCCGATTCCGGATCTCCTCGTCCACTCCGGATATCGCCTCTCCGCAGACCGCACGGCATCCTGCCAGGAGAGATTCATGCATCGGACAGGCGTGCAGAAAAAAATGCCTCGTATCAAGCTCTTGCCCGCCACACTTGACATGGTCCTGTTGTTTTGTCATAATAATTCGTTATTTCAGTCTTTAAGAGACAAATCAGACAAGGAGGTTGCCATGGACTTAAGTGAGCCTCCATCCGGAGCTGGCTTGGCAGGGTGATTTCAGACACTCGTGCGCGCCGGTTCTCCCTTCGGAGAATCGTGAAAGCCGATTTTCCCGTTCTCGCAAGAGAGCGATTTTTCTTGAAGTACCGTCTGTCGCCTGCTCTCATCGTCTCGCACAGTGATTGAAAAGGCCATGACCATGCCGGCCGGTGAGGCATAATCCCTTTTCGACCCCACAAGACCCGGCATCGCCGCCGGGAGGCGCTTCCCCGGGAGAAGGCTCAGCCTTCGGAATCCTGCACGCTCAGCAAAACTTCTCCTCAATGAACGCCCTGCGGGGCCGGATGGACTCCCGGCTCACCATATCCTCGATACGGGCATACCTTCAGGAAAGAAGAGGTGATGGCAATGGTGATACAATTATTTATGCTGTTCTGCGCGGGCATCGTCGTCGATTTGCTGGTCACCCGCTACACGAAGTCGGTTGCGGAAAAGAAGATCTGGAGTGCTACGCTCCTCAGCGGAACGATAACCTTCGCGAATTTCTTCCTGCTCTCGGTGATCATCAGCGAAGGCTCTTTTAACTGCATCTTCGACATCATGGCGTATGCGGGCGGAAACACTGTAGGGACTTATGTGGCCCTGATGAAACGGGTATTTTAGAGGACCTGGATGAATCACACCGAACAGGGCGCGTCCGAACCTCCTCTCGGAGAAGGAAGTGTGCACGACAGACGGCCGCAGGCCCATGAGAGCCTGCTGCGCCCGGGTCTGCCCCGGGCATGGAGCCGGTCCGGCGTCCATGCATCCAGCACTGGGCGGCCGCGGTTTACCGGGAGTTTGAGGACGTCGCCCGAGCCCGGAGGAGGTTACGAGCAAAACCCAAAAACGCGCGGTTACAGATTTCCCGAGAGCGGGGCGGCTGCTCTGCTCACCTCATGCCCTGCAATCAGCTCGAGCTTTGAAGTCACATTATCCCGAATCCAGTGAGCATCCCACCACTCGATGGGATTGACGAAAGCCCCGCCCACCAGCACACTGAAATGCAGGTGGTCGCCGCCGGCAAAGCCCGTAGTTCCGGTATTGCCGATCGGGTCTCCGCGCATCACCTGCTGACCGGTGGAGACGGCCATACTGCTCAGATGAGCGTACAGACTGAAGATGCCCTGGCCGTGGTCGATGATGACCGTGTTCCCGTAAATGCCGAGATCATCGGCATAGACGATGATCCCGCCGTTCGCTGCAGGAACCGTATCGCTCATGGTTGAGGCGAGGTCGACACCGAGATGAACGCTCGACCCCATATCCATCCCCTGGTAGCGGTAGGTCCTCCTGTCGCCGAAAAGGGCCTTGGGAGCGGTGTTCGGCATCCTGATGAACGTGCCCTGCCAGAGCTGCTTCGTATCGGAGTCGCTGCAGACGGTCCTGATCTTTCTGTGGTTTTCTTCCCGGAAGGTGGTGTTCAGATGCTTGAATACCTCTTCGGGCAGCCTGCCTTCGAGATCGGCATCCACCTGCTGGAACTCCGCGGCCATGCCCTTGACAAATTCGGGCCCGACCGTCACCGTGTCGTCACGAAACTTATGGGCGGTCCTGACATAAAAGGGGATAGCTGTACCTGCATTGTTGCCTGCGGCATCCTCCACCATCACGCTCATGGGCGTTGAGCGTGAAACGTTTATGGGGACGGCGAAGTAGCACACATAGAGAGTCGTGGCGCCCTCACGGACAGGGTATCCCTGGAAGAACAGGTCCCCGCAGGCGACGCCGCTGCGCTTGACGTTCTTGTTCACGCTGTACAGCGCCAGACACGAGCCGCCGGGATTTACGTTATGCGCCCTCGTCAACAGCGAGACACGCGGGATGACGGAATCGATCTTGACCGGGATCTCGAGGACCGCTGCATTCTTGAGCGGGGAGAAGTCCCGCGCCTGGATCTTGAGAACCGCATCACCGTCCTTGAGCCCGAGCTTTTTGGGTGCGATCTCCAGGGTCACGGTCTTTTCGAAAACACCCTTTTGCGGGATATCGAGAGATGCCACGCCGAATTCACTCTGCTGCTGGACGAGAACGACCTTGAAGTCACGGATTCCGCTCCGCCTGTCCGCAAAGGTGATGGACACCTCCTTCTGCCGGCCGATGATAGTGAGATCAGTATCCATTCTCACCTGGGGTTTTTCCCACTCGAAGAAATAATAGATGAGCCCGGGAATTGCGATCACCAGAATCAAGAGAATAATAGACACGGCAGCCATACCGGATTTGTTCGTCATGATACGCTCCTCTTTCAGACAAGTTTCTCTCAGGTTTCAAGCCTGTGTTCATCCGTACTAGAACGGGCGGAACTTTTCAAGGCCCAGTAGCGATCACAGTGATCCCTTGTTGATGTTCACGAAGTATCCCGCACGGGAAGCATCGGGGCGTCGAAGAATTGCTCCGCCGCCCTCCCCGCCCCGGCCCTTTGTCCTGAAACCTCTGCGGAACGGACCGCACGCATGTTGAGGTGAGCCCCTTCGCGCCGGGATCGAGAGGGCAATCATCGTGAAAATGATTGACAGATGCCGCTGTTTGCGGCAGGCAGGAAAGAACATGCAATAAAGGGTGTGTTCTGGGCCTATGAGTATACGTATATCAGTGCTGGACGACGAGCCCGATATCCTCTGTCCGGTTGAGCTGTACATGAGGGTCGATTACAATATCACCAAGTCTTTTTCCCCCCGCGAGCTCGCGGCCCGGGTGAGGGCGGTGCTGCGAGGGAGAGGCCATGAATCCGAAAGGCTCATCACCATCGGCGGGGCTCTGATCATCGACCCGGAGAGATTCGAGGTCCGAGTCGGCGATACAGCCGCACTTCTGTCCCTGCAGAGTTCAAGGTCCTGCATCTGCTCGCATCGAATGCCGGCAAGGTGTTCAGCCGGGAGAAAATCCTCGACCGCCTCTGGGGTGACGAGAAGGCGGTGCTCGGCAGGACCGTGGACGTGCATATGAAGAACATCAGGGACAAGCTCGGCCCGACAGACAGATTCATCGTCAACATCCGGGGGATAGGCTGCAAGCTGGAATTATGAAACGGCCCGTCTTCTTCAAGCTGTCCATGAGCTACCTCCTGCTGGTCCTCGTAGTCGCAGGCCTGATGCTCATGTTCATGCTTCGATCGTTCCATGCCCATTCGATCGAGACCTCGACCCGAGACCTCCACAGAATCGGCCTTGCGCTCAGCCATCAGATCAGGCCGCTGATGGAAAACGGGCAGCCCGAAGAGCTCAATGCTCTGATCTCAGCCGTGAGCAGGGACGTACAGGCGCGGATCACCGTCATACACGGTCTGGGAAAGGTGCTTGCGGACTCGGACAACACGGCGGCGTCCATGGAAAACCACCGCCGCCGGCCCGAGGTGCTGGCGGCCCTTACCGGCTCCATGGGACAATCGATCCGCTACAGCACCACCCTGGGCAGGGATATGCTCTATGTGGCCCTGCCCCTCGAGACGACAGGGGGAATCACGGCCGTTCTACGCCTGAGCATACCGCTTGAGGATATCCAGATCCTCCTGGGCGCCATGAGAACGGATTTGCTCGTGCTCGCATCGATCATCATCCTGTTTTCTCTCCTCATCGCTCTTTTGTTTTCCCATGCGGTCTCCAGACCTATCCGGCGGTTGAGCAGGGCGTCGAGGAGGCTTGCGGAGGGCGACTTCAAAGAGCGTGTCTGGTTGAGGACCGGCGATGAGATCCAGGAACTTGCCGAGAGCTTCAACAATATGGCGGAACGGCTCGAAGGCTCGTTTGCCGAGCTCGCGAGCAGCAAGGAAGAGCTGGAAGGCATCGTCTCGTCCATGGCCGAAGCCCTCCTGGCACTCGACGAGAAGGGGCGGGTCAGACTGGCCAACAGCAGTGCGGAGAGACTATTCGGCACAGGCAAAGTTCTCGGGAGATACTACTGGGAGATCGTCAGATCGCCGCAGCTGAACAACCTGATCGAGCGGGCCTCGCGGCAGCAGGCAACCGATACCGTTGACATCGATGACAAGGTCTATCTGTGCAGCGTCACCCCTGTAAGCTCCGGTAAAGCGCGGGTGGTGCTCATGCACGACATCACGGAGATGAAGCGCCTGGAAAAGATCAAGAGGGACCTGGTGGTGAACGTATCCCACGAGCTGCGCACACCGCTCACCGCCATCAAGGGCTTTACCGAGACGCTCTTGGAGAAGCGCTCGGACGGCAGCGCGGAGTATCTCGAGATCATCAAGAACCATACAGACAGGCTCATCAACATCATCAACGATCTCATGGAGCTTTCCGGGCTCGAATCCGGAGAGGTCAGGCTCGATGCGGAAGATGTGTCTCTCAGAGGGTTGATCGAGGAAACCCTCGCCCTGTTCGGACCGGCGCTCAAGGCCAAGAACCTGGCCGCTAAGATCGAGGGCCCGCAGCAGGACGTGATCATCAGGGGCGATGCCTACCGGCTCGAGCAGCTGCTCACCAACCTCATCGACAATGCAGTCAAATACACAGAGCAAGGCGGCATCACGGTCTCCTTCGGAAGCTCGCAGAACATTGCGGTCGTCAAGGTCGCCGATACCGGTATCGGCATCCCCCGGGAGCACCTGGGAAGGATCTTCGAACGGTTCTACGCTGTCGACAAGTCCAGGTCGCGCAAGCTGGGAGGCACCGGGCTCGGACTGTCCATCGTCAAGCACGTCGTCACCCTGCACAAGGGGACGATCAGCGTTACGAGCAGGCCGTACGGGGGCACCACCTTCACGATCACCCTTCCCCTCGCCGCCGGTTCGCCCCACAGAGAAGCAACAGGCTGATTTACCTGATCTGCAGAGGCCGCATCCCGGGCATCTCCCAATCGTACGGGCGGATCCGGGTCCCTTCCGGGCTTGAGAACAAATTCACAGAATCTTAATCGTTTCTTAACAAACCCTGTTTATCAACGACAGAGCCCGATACTGGAGGAGTGTGATGCAGGCCGGAAACATGATGGGCATCGTGAATGTCAGTCAGCGCTTTCTCGCATCGATCGTCCTGGTGCTCGCTCTTTCGTGCTCGGACACTGAGGCGAGGAAAGCGCTGACGATCAAGGGCTCCACCACAGTGCTGCCGGTGGTGCAGATCGGCGCCGAGGTTTTCATGGAAAGGCACCCCGGTGTGGACATCTCGGTACAGGGGGGCGGTTCCGGAGTCGGCATCGCATCACTGATCGACGGCACCACCCACATCGCCACCTCCTCGAGGAAGATCAAAAAGGGAGAGACGGCCAGGGCGGAGGCTGCAGGGGTTCATCCGTTCGAGACCATTGTCGCCATGGACGGCATCGCCCTGGCGGTACATCCGTCGAACGGAAAAGACAGCCTCACCACTGTCCAGATCAGGGACATCTATACCGGCAGAATCTCGAACTGGAGGGTCATCGGCGGAGACGACCGGGAGATCGTCGTCATATCGCGCGACACCTCGAGCGGTACCTTCGAGGCATTCGAGAGGCTCGTCCTGGCCGGAAAGAAGGTCCGGCCCGACGCGCTGGTCACCGCATCGAACCAGGTCGTGAACATGACGGTTGCCCAGACGCCGGGCGCCATCGGGTATCTGGGCTACGGGTACCTCTCCGACAAGGTAAAGGCGGCTCGCATCGATGGGGTCAGGTGCAGTGAGGAGACCATCCGTTCGGGGAGATATCCCCTTTCCCGCCCGCTTTATATCTATACCGACGGGAGACCGACGGGCATGGCGGAGCGATTTATCGATTTCCTCCTGAGCGAAGAAGGGCAGCGGCTCGTTCAAGAGCAGGGTTTCATCGGAATCCGCAAAGGTCGCTTATGACAATGAAAAAGCTCCGGCACACCCGTTTGAATAAAGTATCTCAGGAAGCGGCATGAGACATTTCAAAGAAACGCTCTACAGATGGGTGTTCACGATCCTGGCCTTTGCCTCGCTGCTGTTTCTGGTGGGCATTATCCTGACCCTGTTCAGGGAATCGTATCCACTTCTCGCAGGCCACAATCTTCATGACATCGTCTTCGGCCGGTTCTGGTACCCTACCTACGATCCTCCGGAGTTTGGGATGTTCCCGCTCATCATAGCCTCGTTCGTCGTGACATTCGGAGCCATGGCGGTGAGCGTTCCCATCGGGGTGGGCACCGCGCTGTTTCTCAACGAGCTGGCGTCGGAGTCCCAGCGCGCGGTGCTTAAGCCTGTGATAGAGATCCTGGCCGGAATCCCGTCGATCGTCTACGGCTTTTTCGGCATGATCATCGTCGCCCCCTTTATCCAGAACCTCCTGGACATACCGACCGGGCTCAATGCCTTTACCGCGTCGCTCGTTCTGGGCATCATGGCCACGCCCACGGTCGCGAGCCTTGCGGAGGATGCCGTGAGCTTCGTTCCCCGCAGTTACAGAGAGGCGTCCCTGGCCCTTGGCGCCAATCGGTGGCAGACGCTCATCAGGGTGGTGGTGCCGGCTGCGGGTTCAGGCATATCCACCGCCATCATTCTGGGCATCGGAAGGGCTGTGGGAGAAACCATGACCGTGCTGATGGTCGCAGGCGGAGCGGCGGCCATCCCCGCCTCGCTCTTCGATCCGGTGCGGCCCATGACGGCGACTATCGCTGCGGAGATGGGCGAGGCCGTAATGGGAAGCGCTCATTACCACGCTCTCTTCGCCGTCGGCCTGATTCTCTTTCTCATCACGCTGGTGATCAACATCTTTGCCGAGATCATCAGCAGGAGATTCCGGCTGAAGCTGGGGCTGGGAAGATAGGAGAGGCAGGTGCATACGACCCGGGAATTCCCTCCTGAGGCAGGACCGCTTGAAGGGGGTCCGAAAAGAATGATCCACAGGAGCGACATCTCGCAGGCCATCGGATTTCTTCTCCTGGGCGCATGCATCGCTTTCGCGCTCTTTTTCCTGGGAACGATCCTGTATTTCATTCTCGTCCGGGGCGCACCCGCCATTTCGTGGGAATTCCTCACCTCGGAGCCCAGGAGGGCCATGACGCAGGGAGGCGTGGCGCCCGCCATCGTAGGGACCTTCTACCTCACCGTGGGTGCTGTCTTCTTCTCGCTGCCCCTGGGGCTGGCCTGCGCGATCTATCTCTGTGAATACAGCCCGAAAACCGTACTGGTGAACATCATCCGCCTGAGCATCAACAACCTGGCGGGGGTTCCGTCCATCGTGTTCGGGCTCTTCGGCTTCGCCGTATTCGTCAAGGCCTTCGGCTTCGGGGTGTCCATCCTTTCCGGGAGTCTCACCCTGGGCATCATGGCGTTGCCGGGCATCATATCCGCCTCACAGGAGGCCATCCTCGCAGTGCCCCAGTCGCATAAGGAGGCATCGCTGGCCCTTGGCGCGACCCACTGGCAGACCATAGCCAAGGTGATCCTGCCTTCCGCCTTCCCGGGAATACTCACCGGGGTCATCCTCAACATCGGCAGGGTGGCCGGGGAGACCGCGCCCATCCTCTTCACCGCTGCGACGTTCTACACCCGCGGATATCCGGACTCGGTATTCTCCGAGGTCATGGCGCTGCCCTATCACATCTACGCACTCATGACCGAAGGCACCCGGCCGGAGATCCAGACACAGATCGCCTATGGCTGCTCGCTGATCCTGCTCGGCCTGGTGCTCGCAATATCAGCCCTTGCCATCGTCCTCAGAGAGAGACAAAGGAGAATCCATGGATCGTGACGTCAAGATCAGCGCCCGCAATGTCAATTTCTACTATGGGAAAACCCAGGCGCTCAAGGACATCAGCATCGACATCTTTCAGAAGAAGGTGACAGCGCTGATCGGCCCTTCCGGCTGCGGGAAGTCGACCTTCATCCGGCTGCTCAACCGGATGAACGATCTCATCCCGGGAGCCCGGGTCGAAGGGCGTATTCTCATGGATGGCGCCGATATCAATCATCCGAAGACCGATGTCGTGAGCTTGAGGCGCAAGGTGGGCATGGTGTTTCAGAATCCCAATCCGTTTCCCAAGAGCATTTTCGACAACCTCGCCTACGGACTCAGGATCGGCGGCGTCCGGGACAGGGGGTTCATCGAGCGCAAGGTCGTCGATTCCCTGAAAAAGGCCGCCCTCTACGAGGATGTGAAGGACCGCCTTCACGACAGCGCGCTGATGCTCTCGGGCGGGCAGCAGCAGAGGCTATGCATTGCACGATGCCTGGTGGTCGAACCCGAGGTGATTCTGTTCGACGAGCCGGCGGCGAGCCTGGATCCCATCTCCACCCGGAAGATCGAAGAGCTCGTCTTGGAGCTCAAGGAGGAGTACACTATCGTGATCGTGACCCACAACATGCAGCAGGCGGCCCGTGTTTCGGATTACACGGCCTTTATGTATCTGGGCCGGCTGATCGAATACGGCGACACCGAGCGGATATTCACCGTACCGAGGGAGAAGATGACGGAAGAGTATCTCTCCGGCAGGTTCGGTTAAGCGGGGAGTCATTTGGCGCTGCTCAATGAGCATGGTCTGAAGGACGAAGATAGTGAATCTGCAGGCCGGATTGAACGACCTGCACGCGTACGGCTGTACAGGAGGAACCGATGTTAGAGGAAGCAAAGCTCAACCGGATAAAGAAAGAGCTTCTCGAATATGCATCCCTCGTGGAAGGCATGATAGAAAAGTCCATCCGAGGGCTGATACAGGCCGATGCAGACATACTCAACAGCGTCATCGCCCTCGACGAACCCAGGGCGAATGCCTTCGAGATCACCCTCGACGAGATGTGCATCGCGACCATCGCCCAGCACCAGCCTGCCGGAAAGCCGCTGCGCACCATCATGATGATTTCCAACATCAACTCCACCTTGGAGCGGATGGGCGATCATGCGGTCACCATCTGCGAGAGCGGTCTGTTTCTCATCGAAAGGCCTGCGGTAAAGCCGCTGATCGACATACCCCGCATGGCCGAGGTGGTGAATAGCATGATCGACGACAGCATCACCTCGTTCATAAACGAAGACGCGAAGCTGGCGCAGAGCGTGTGCGAGAGAGACAGTATCGTAGACGGCCTCAGGAACCAGATAACGAGGGAGCTCATCACCTTTATGTCCTCAGACCCGACCACTATCGAGCGGTCGCTTCATCTCATGAAGATATCCAGCAATCTGGAGCGGGTGGCCGATCTCTGTACGAACATCTGCGAAGACGTCATCTATATGGTGAAAGGCAAGGTGATCAAGCACCACAAGGATTCCCTGTAAAGGCCCCGACGCGCCCTGCACTCCCTGAAGAACGGAGAAGCATTCTGCCCCCGAGCCTGCCGCGTGCGCCTTTCCTCGGGCGGCATCCTTCTCAGTGACGGATCCAGTCGACGATATGGTCTTCGAGCTCTTCAGGATCGACCGAGTCTTCGCTCACGGCCCTGCCGCGTACGGAAATTCCCGCGCGGTGGACCGATTCCCGGCTGCCCGAAATCAGCGGGTGCCATGCAGGCAGGTCTCCGCCTTCAGCGATCAGACGATAGGCGCAGGTGCCGGGAAGGAGATGGAGGCATGAAGAAAGATTCGAGGGGCTCAGGATCAGGCACTCGACGGACAGAGACGAGCGCCTGCGGTATGCGGTGCACCTGCAGGAGGCGATATCCAGGTACCTGCACGCCACCCTGGTGTAGACGAGCTCCGCAGTGTCTTCGAAAAGGATCTTGTGCATGCAGCACCTCCCGCATCCATCGCACAGCGACTCCCACTGAGGAGCGCTCATCTCCTCAAGCGGCGTGCCCTTCCAGAACCGCTCACCGCAGCTCTTCTTCACGCGTCTCCTCCCGGATGCATGTATGCTCATTTCCCTGCATTCTCTACCGCATAATACACCTGTTGCCCATAAATACAAATCACGCCCCGTCATTATCCATCATGTGCAAAGAGGCCCTCAACCAAGGGAAAACGGACAATCATAGCGATCCATATTCATCAGTGACAGATCGCGAGGCACCTGATATACACTTCCGAAAAGAGCCGGGCCACAGCACGGGTCAGAATGCAAAAAAGGTTTACGGAAGAACAGTGTGAAAAGCCCCGGACACCTCCCCCGGATGTCATTGATCCCAGGGAGGTGTTTTCCCGAAATATGTACACGGTACAGTTGTGCGGACATACGTATGGCTGCTGACATATCTTTCAGGGGCTGGAATCCCATCTAGAAGGAATCGGTATGTATGAAAGTAAACGGTGAGGGACTGCTCAAATTCCTCTCTTCGCTGAAGCTCACGGTAGGGCTCCTCCTCATCATATCAGCGATCTGTCTGATCGGCACCCTGTTTCCCCAGATGTCCGGGGGCTCTCGGATAGCGGCTCTGCTCGGCCCGTATGACATATTCCACTCGATCTGGTTTATGGCCGCGGGATTTCTCCTGTGCGCCAACCTCATTATGTGCATGAGTAGAAGGCTGAAGCTGAAGAGGAGGAGCATCCTCATGCTGCTCCTGCATGCAGGCATTCTCCTCGTCATTGCGGGGTATGCGCTGGGTGCCCTGGGCCTTGACGGGATCATGGAGATCCCGGAGGGTGAAACGGTCTCCGGCGTGAGACTGAGGGACGGGTCTTCGGCAGAACTCGGTTTTTCCGTGAAGTGCGAGCGCTTCAGCGTGGATTATTACGAAAACGGCATGCCCAGGGAGTATGTCTCCGACCTCGCGTTTCTGAAGGACGGCGGGGTGGCCGGAAGGGCGCAAGTGAGGGTCAACCACCCGGCCGACATGGGGGGCTTCAGCTTCTACCAGCAGAGCTTTCGGCTGAATCTCTCGGCACTCCTGAGTGTCTCGGACGGACAGTCGAAGACGGCTGTCAGAGTCTCTGAAGGGGATATCATTCCCCTTTCGGCCGCAGGCGATCGGGCCCGCGTGGTGAAAATCTGGCACGATCTCATGCATGCAGGGCCTGCGGTGAAGCTCATGATAGAAGGTGTCCAGGGAGAGCGGTTGCTCTGGGTGTTTCAGAACATCGAGGAGCTCAAGAACAGCTCTCCCGACCTCTTTGAAAAAATGCCCGGCTTCGATCCGTCGTCCGTGAAGCCCTACACATTTGCCTGCGAGGGCATACATCACACGTTCATCACCGGCATCGGGGTCAGGCGGGACCCTGGTATGCCTCTGGCGGGAGCGGGCGGCGCGATCTTTCTGGTGAGCCTGCTGCTTGTGTATCTCATCCCGCGCTCCGGTTCTTCCTCCGCCCCGCAGACCTCACAGGCGGTTACCCCGCGGACGGCTCCGAAGAAAGGCACCGCAAGGAGCGTCCGGGTAAAAGCGAAAGCGAAGAGAGCAGCGCCATGACAAGCGGGACCATTATCGGCATCGTGACCTTCGTCTATCTCGGGGCGTTCTCAATCTCGATCGTGGGCAGAATCCTTGGAAAAGACAGCCTGGACAGGCCCTCATTCTACGCGGCCGTGGGCGGCTTTGTGCTGCATACGGCGGGAATTCTCCTGAGATGGCGTGAGTCCTACTCCCTGGGGATCGGCCACGTGCCTCTGTCGAACTTTTACGAGTCTCTGGTCTTCTTTTCCTGGGCCACCGTGCTGATGACCCTTTTCGGAATCAGGGAAGAAGCCAGGAACAGAGTGCTGTCCTTCGTCACGCCGGCTGCGGCCCTGGTGCTCGGGTACGCATCGTTCTCCCCCGCCATCGACAGCGGCATCCAGCCGCTGATCCCGGCCTTGAAGAGCAACTGGCTGGCCATCCACGTCATCACCTGCTTCTTCGGCTATGCATCCTTCGCTGTGGCCTCGGTCTTCGGAATCTTTCTGCTGAGAAACGGCGGCTCGCAGGGAGTGCATCCATGGGCAGAGATGTTTTACCGCTGCGTGATGATCGGGTTTGTCTTCTTCACCGTAGGCATCCTGACCGGATCGGTGTGGGCTCAGGTTGCGTGGGGCAGATACTGGGGCTGGGACCCGAAGGAGACCTGGGCGCTGATCACCTGGTTCATCTATGCGGCAGTGCTCCACGAGAAGCTCAGAAGCGGCGGGGTGACGAAACGGGTCGTCGTTTTCTCCCTCATAGGCCTTTTGAGCGTCCTGTTCACCTATTTCGGGGTCAACTACCTGCCCGGTCTCCACAGTTATCTCTGAACAATGACTTCCGCTTGAGGTTCACCTGGTCTTCATGTAGCTCCCGCACTGCCTTTTTACGTCTGCCGGACTGATCCGCTGCAGAGAATCGCAGAGCTTCCCATACCCGCCCCGGCGGGGAAGCTCTGTCTTCAATGAGCTGTTCAGCCTGCGAGCACGGCCCAGAAGATGAGTATGGTGATGGTGAGTCCGAGCAGGAGGCTGGTG
>ERZ795049.918-NODE-918-length-41982-cov-5.682305_pt1 | contig 41982 bp, 30 predicted proteins | sample MGYA00375133_ERZ795049 | MGnify/ENA primary metagenome ERZ795049 (study PRJEB30178, sample SAMN05720147) | activated sludge metagenome | isolation source: anaerobic digester from wastewater treatment plant | place: Japan | collected 2015-04-20 ... | reverse complement strand
CGCGACCGCCGTGCTGGGCCCGTTTGAATATCCGGATATCTTCGTGCGTGCTTATCAGCGCCCTGATCGGCTGTTGTTGATCGTTCTGCAGAATGAATCCGGGGCGGGCCCCGTCAGCGTCACGTCGGATCTGGCGCTGTGGCTTCCGGCGGCGTCGGAATTCGAGGTGCTGCGCTACGATACGCGCGGTGAATTGCTCGACCGCCGGGCCTGGCGCACCGACGGGGTCTGGGAGGGCGTCACGCCGCCGCTGGACGAACTGGAGTTCTGTTTCTTTGAGATCGTCGCGGCCAGCCCGCAGTCCAGTCAGGCCGAAAACTGAAACGAGGAGACTCGCATGAAACCACGTGCTTCCGCGCCCGGAGTTTTTGCGTTTTTCAGGCTTCGGCTGATCTGGCTGGGATTCGCGGTGTTCATGTTTCCATTCGCCCGGCCGATCCTGGCGCAAGCGGATGATCCGTGCGCCCCGGAAAACAGCGTTCTCGCCCAACCCGTGAGCTGGAATATCGAGGAGGGCCGGCGCGTGCTGGCGCCGGGGCAGCTTTTCGGCGAGCAGGACGCCACGCGCGTCGCCGCCGGGCATGTCCTTCGCCTCGGCGATCGCTTCCGGATGTATTATTGGGGGGCCGGAAACGATGGCTTCAACCGCATCTGCATCGCCGAAAGCCCCGTCGACGATCCGAACGCCTGGGAACCGGTGGGCATCGCGCTGGAACGGCAACCGGACAGCGAATACAACTCGATCGGCCCCGGCTTCCCCTTCGTGCTGCCGCGCGACGACGGGCCGTGGCTGATGTATTACTGCGGCTGGGGCGAGCCGCCCGAACCGGGACGGGTCAATAATTCAACCGGCGTCGCGCTCAGCGACGATCAGGGATTGACCTGGCGCTATCACGAGACGCACCCCGTACTGCCGTTCGATCAGCCCTACGACCAGCAGGGGACGGGGAGCGTCTGGGTCGTGCGCAGCGGGGATGTGTATGAGATGTTTTATACCTCGCTGAGCAATTACTACGCGAAACCGGAAGGGGTGGTCACGGGTCATGGCGACGTGATCCCCGACATCGGCATCGGCTATGCGCGGTCTACCGATGGGCTCGGCTGGGAGAAGCCGCTGAAGCATCTGCTGCTGACGCCGAGGCGGTTCGGGGCGCTGCCGTATGAGTACATCGTCTCCAAGCCGTGCATTATTCGCGACGGCGCTGGATTCAGAATGTGGGTCAACACGTTCAGCGATCATTATCGCATCCGCAGTCTGTGGAGCCCCAATGGGAAGAACTGGGTCTGGAACGCGAGCTGTGCGGTCGGCGAACTCGGCGTGGGGCCCGAGGGAGCGTTCGATGATGAGCAGCGCAGCTATCTTTCGGTCGTGAAGGACGGCGACGTTTATCATGGCTGGTACACTGGAAACCAGTACGGGCTCGAGGGAATCGGGTATCTGAATGGGCGGGTTGAAACCCAATAGAAACCAGCGCCGCGACTTTACTTTTATTATTAATAAAGCATGCGCTCCGGCGAGTTGAAAAGGGAACATCATGACACCTCGGCATACCGCGCGAGCGAAAACGTTCCTCCTCGTTGTGCTGCTCTGCGCATGCTGCGCCGGCAGCCAGGCCGAGGAGGCCGGCTGGCACTGGCGGAAGCATCCCGAACCGGTCATCCGCCCCGGCGACGGCGGGCTTCCGGGCGAAAACACCGTGCGCGCCCCCTGCGTGGTCGATCTCGGGAATGGCACATACCGCATATACTTCGGCGCGGGCAATCTGGGCGATTCGAACCGGGGGGGGATCTGCGCCGCCGAGGCGCCGATCGACAACCCCACCCGCTGGCAGGTGCGCCCCGAGGGGGCGCTCGTCGAGGTCGATACGTCCGGGGCCTTCCCCTACGTCGTCCGTGTCCAGGAAAATGAATGGCGCATGTATATCGGCGCCAATCTGTACCTGAGCGAGGATGGCTTGAACTGGGAACGCTACGCGGACAATCCGATCGTCGAGCAGGGCGAAAGCGAAGACCACGTCGCCTCATGCTGCGTGCTGAAAGTCGGTCCGCGCTGGCACATGTACTACACACGCGTGCTCCTGGACGATTCGCTGCCGGGTGGACGGCGGATCAGCGTCGGCCTCGCCACGTCCGAAGACGGGATCCATTTCGTCAAACACCCGGACAATCCGCTGCTTGACCCGCGCGGCGCGGGCGTCCACGGGGAGGACTACGAGAACATCAACAGCAAGCCCTACGTCCTGCCCGGGGCGGGATGCTACCATCTCTGGTACAGTGAGCATTGCGTCCAGCGCCCCTACCGCATTCGATACGCGCGTTCGTCCGATGGGCTGCACTGGGAGCGCTGGGCGGGGCTTGAGGGGATCGATGTATCGCCCGCGGGATGGGACTCGCAAATGATCGAGTATGCCTTTGTGCTGCCGCACGGCGACGGCTACCGGATGTGGTACACCGGGAATCAATATGGTCACAACGGCGAGGGGCCGAGCGGCATCGGGTATGCCGAGGCCGCCGCGCCGCAGCCGCCGGATGCGGATTGATTCGCGGCATGCGGAGTGACGGCGTTTCGAGAGCCGAGGGCGAGGGACGAGAGCCGAGAGCCGATTTTTTGGGGTGACCTTTGGGGACGATTTCGAGGACGAGGGACGAGGGCGAGGGACGACGTTAGACTGAGGAGGAGCGGGAACATGCCCTGGATCAGGCGTTGGTTCGCAGGCTCGCGACATCCGCGGTGCACCGCGGTATTTCTTGCCGTTTGCCTGCTGAGTCCGACTTGGCTTACGGCCATGGATCTTACCATCAACGGCCTTGACTTGTCGCTGGACGATGAAACCGGGGGCATCACGCGCATCGCTTCGGCGGCGACAGGTGAACTGCTGCTGGCGCCGGGCAACGAAGCCAGCCTGTTGAGCATGGCCTTTCCACTGCCGGAATTCGCGGCGCTGCGGTTGGCCAGCCGGCATTCCAGGGCGGAGATCCGCGAAACCGACGACGGCGTGACGATCGCCTGGCCGACGCTGGGGGCGTCGCGCGACACGTTTCCCCTCCCCGAGGGGGCGGTCCGGGCCGAGGCGACTCTCCGCGCCGCGGCGGATGGCCGCTCCCTGATTATTTCCTGTCAGATCACGAATGATTCGACGCTCGACGCCCGCAATGTGATTTTCCCGGATCTGCGGGGATTTCTCCCGTTCGACGGCATCGAGAAGACTCACTTGCGCCTCCCGCTCGAAACGATCAAGCCGTTTTCGGGACCCATTCAGGATCCCGAAAAATCCGCGTTCTATACCGGGCGCGGCTGGCACGATTATCCACCCCGCGGCCTGTACGGCTCCAATTCGCTGCGCTGGCTCGATTTTGGCAGCCTGCGGGGCGGAATCAGCGTCTTCCAGCGGAAATGGGGGACCGACGACATGCCCACGATCCGGACCCAGCGGACGGAGGCCGAACCCGACCGCTTGCGGATCCTGTGGGAACATGCCGTCCGCATCCAACCGGGCGAAAGCTGGCAGAGCGGCGAATTCTGGCTGACGCCCCACGCCGGCGGCTGGGCCAAGGGCATCGAACCCTTCCGGGAATACGTGCGCCAGGTGAATCCCGCCGTCGAGGCGCCGTCCCAGGTGCGCGACGACATTGGGTTTCAAACGATTTGGATGATTCAGACCGTTGAGAAAGATCCCGCCCGCGCCGCATTTCGTTTCGAGGATCTCGTCGATGTCGCGCGGGAAGCCCGCGACCATGGGCTGCACGAGCTTTGCCTGTGGGGCTTCTGCAACTATTCGGCGATGCCGATTACCGTTCGTTCGGAACTGGGGACGCGCGAGGAATTCCTGAGCGCCATCGCCGCCGCCCGCGAGCTCGGCGTCAACATCGCGCCCTTCATCAGCATTCAGGTGATTCACAATGACCACGTGGAGCGCTATGGCGTCGCGCCCGGCCGGGATGATTGGACGTATCATCTGGAATTGATTCCGAATTTTCGCCCCGGTTACACCGATTTCTGGAACGGCTCGATCGTGCCGAGCAGCAACGAAATCTGGCAAAGCGACGTGAAGGCGGCGCTCGGCGACTGGATCGAAGCCGGGCTCTGCTCATTCAGCTGGGACGTGCTTGAAACCGAATACGTGGACGGCAAGCCGTCGCCCTTGCTCGATCTGATCGACGGGATCCGGCAGACGGCGCGCGCGAAGAATCCGCAGTCCACGTTCTCCGCCGAATCCGTTTCGCCGGGAAGCCTCGAACAGATGGACCGGATCGTGGATTACACCTGGAACTGGCTTGACTACACCGAGGCGGGGCCGATCCTGAACGTGCTGCCGGGTCTGCGCGTCAACTGCAACGTCGAGCGCTCGCCGCTGGTTGTGAAAAAGGGCTTTTGCGATGGCCTGTATCTCAACGTTTTTCCGCGCAAGCTCGACGCGCCGAACGGCACGGCACGCATCAGCGAGTGGCCCGAACTCTCGGCCGCGCTCAAGGAGGTGGCGCCGCTGCGCCGACAGTGGCTGCCGTATTATACCGACGGGGTCTTCATCGGCGAATGCGTCCTGAGTGAACCGGCCGAGGTGCACGTGGCCGGCCATGTGCTGGGCGATAAAATGCTGGTCGCCGTGCTGAATGATTCGGACACCGAACGGAGTTATTCGCTGTCGGGCGTGCCCTGGCTCTGGCTGCCGGCCGACATGGCGTATAACGTTCGTCTGACCGATTCCGCGGGCAGCGTCCTCGAGGAGACGGTCGTCGAGCCCGGCGCAAACTGGAGGACCACCGAGCGCACAATGGCGCCGCTCGAGCTGAACTTCTATGAGTGGCAACCGGCTCAATGAGTCGGAGCGCCGGGGCGCGCGCCCCGGCCCGAATGAGGAGGTGAAGCATGCGTTTACCGCGATGGATGTTGATCGCGTTGATTGGGTTCATCATGGTCCCGGCGGCCCGGGCCGTCGAAAATATCAGGATCCATGACTTCGACATTCAGCTCAATTCCGATACCGGCGGCATTATTTCATTGAGTCACGATTCGGTCGGGCTGATCTGCCAGACCGCACCGGCCGACGCCGGCCTCCTGACGCTCTCCTACCCCTTTCTGCAATTCACGCCGATGCTGCTGGGGGCTGAATACTCCGATGTTGCGATCGAGAGCGAGGGGGAAACGATCATCCTGCGATGGAGCGCGCTAGGCCCCAGCCGCACGCATGTGCCGTTGCCGGATGGGCCGGTGAGCGGCGCCGTCCGCCTGGCGCCGCACGCCGACGGCAAATCCCTTTCCCTTCAGGCTGAAGTCAACAATCCAACCAGTTTCCAGGTCTATCAGGTCCTGTTCCCCGATCTGCGCGGGTGGCGGCCGATGCCGTCCGCCGAGGATACCCGCCTGCAACTGCCGGACCAGGTGCTGACGCCGCTTGTCGGCCCCGTCCTGCCGCCCGACCGCGACCCGTTCTACCCTCCCTATATATGGAAGCAGTTCGCTTTCTCGGGGAGCGCGCGCTGGGTGCGCTATGGCAATGAGGGATCGGGCGTTCGAATTGAGCAGACGAGTCAACCGGTGAATCCCGTCACGCAGATCCTGACCCATCGCGACGAAGCGGACCCGAGTTACTTGCGCATCGTCTGGCAACATTCTCATCGGATCGAACCGGGTCAGAATTGGCAGAGCGGAGAATTTCTGATTACGCCCTATTGAAGCGACGGACTGTGACAAGAAGGAGAAGTTTCTAATGGGTTTTCCTCATCCTGCGAAGGTGAGCCGGCATTCACGCGCATTCCTTGTGGTCGCGATCGGAATTCTATTATTCATTGAACACGCATTTGCGGTTACGGTGAACCTGAATGGCCTCGAGATCACGGTGGACGACCAGACGGGTGAGTTGCAACGGCTGAACTATCCGCCGGTGGGGACCATCCTCGAAGCGCAAGCGAAGTTGATGGCGATTCACGACGGCGCCGGCGAAAAGGGGGAGGAGCAGACCAACCCCGCCACCGGCGTTGCATCCAGCGTCGACGCATCGGACGCGACACTGGCCACGGCGGAAGCGCGGCGAAGCGACGTGACGCTCAATCCACGCGAGGGCGGCTTGACCATCGGCTGGAGTGAGGCCGCCGACGCGCCATCCGGGGCCAAGGACGCGGAGAAGGCGGTGCAGTATCAGATCGATCTGAGCGCCGCGCCCGACGGTCGTTCCGTGATCCTTCGCGGCGAAGTGCTCAATCAGACGAATCAGACGCTGCAGCAGGTGGCGTTCCCGCGCCTGATGGGGCTGCGGGCCTTTGATGAACCGCAGCGGATGGAATTGCGAATGGCCCTGGGCGCGATCAATCCCTTCGCGGGCGATCCGTTTTCCATTTATTATCATCCCAATGGCCAATATGAAATGAATGCGCTCCGCTGGATGGATTATGGCAGCCTGATGGGCGGGATCAGCCTGTTTGAACGGCACTGGCTGACCGAACCGCGCCCCTCCTTTTTCGCCACGCGGAGCGCGGGTCAGCCCGATCGATTCGATCTCCAATGGATTCATCGCGTCTCGGTGCCGGCCGGCCAGAAATGGACCAGCCATGAGATCTGGTTGACGCCTCACCGCGGGGGCTGGGCCAAGGGGATCGAACCGTTCCGCAGCTATGTCCGCCAGGTGAATCCGCCGCGCCAGGTGCCCGATCGCGTCCGCGACGATGTGGCCTTCGCCACGTTCTGGATGATCGAGGGGAATGAATCGGATCCGTCGAAAGCCTATTTCCGGTACACCGATCTGGAGAACATGGCGTTGGATTGTCTTCAATACGGCGTCCGTGAAGTCGTCCTCTGGGGGAGCGTCGGCTACGGGACTTTGCCGATTCCCTACGCCCCCATGGTGGGGACCCAGTCACAGTTCGCTAACGGCGTCAAGGCGGCGCGCCAGCATGGCGTCAACATGGTTCCGTTCATTAACGTCACCAGTGCACGCATTCTCGGCAAGGCCGAACTGGATAGGATGCTGCAGGATCGCGAGCAGGGTTTTCTGAACGGAAAAAGCAATGCCAAAGCGGTGTGGGAATGGCAACCCGGCTTCTGGACCTATCATCAGGAATTCATCCCGGCGATGATCCAGGGGTTGATCCCCGCCGAGACGCTGACGCTGCTTTCGCTACCGCGCGGTCCGTCGTATTCGCCGGAGTGGCAGGATGCGTTCCGCCGGACGCTTGTCGACTGGGCCCAGAAGGGCGTCGCGTCGTTCTGTTACGACGTGTTTGAAGATGACGGCACGATGCAGTTGACCGAGATGGTCCAGGATATCCGCGAGGAATTGCTTCAGATCGACCCCGAATCCTCCTTCGCGGGGGAGCCGGTTAATGGCTCGCTGGAACGGGCGGCGCAGGTACTCGACTACTCTTGGAACTGGCTGGATTACATTGAAGCCGGTCCGTTCCATAACGTCATCCGCTATCCGCGGTTCAATTGCAATGTGAAGGATTCCGTCCGGGTCGCGAAAATGGGTTTTGCCGACGGGCTCTATCTCAACATCCATCCGAAGCGCCCCAATCAGGCCAACGGTTCGAAGCTGATCAGCGAGGAACCCGCGCTCGCGAACGCGCTCAAGGTGCTGTCCGCGCGCCGCGAGCAGTTTCTGCCGTTCTTTAATCGGGGCATTTTCATTGGCGAATCGGTCTTGAGCGCGCCGGTCTGCGACTTTGTGCGCCAGCACAAGCCGAGCTGGATCGGCGGCGCCGTCGTCGCGCTCGGTCCCTTTGAATATCCGGAGAAGTTCGTGCGCGGCCATATCCTCGACAATCGCCTGCTGATCATTGCGATGAACAATGCTGCCGAACCGCAGGCGATCGAGCTGACGACGGAACCCGGCATGTGGATCCCCGCGCAAAATGAATACCGGCTGACCGCCTATGACGAGAACGGCCAGGTCTTGCAGGAATCAATTGTTAATGCCAATGAAAACGGAACCGTGACGCTCGTTAGCCCGGAGCTCGACCCGCTGGAGCTGGCCTTCTTCGTTCTTGAGGCGCCCGGGCGCGAGACGACCGGCATCGTCTGGGACTTTGATGGGGCGGTGGGATTAACCAATATGCTCGAGCCGGGGATGGTCGACGGAGAACTCGCCTTGCCGATCGGCCCCCACGATGGTATGGTCGCCGCGGGACTGGATGGGGAAATGGACCTCGCCGACAACTGGTTGACGCAAACCTACGAAACCCTTTCGCCGGGTCTGCTTCCGCAGGTTGCGCACGCCACGGCCTACCAGTTCGGCGGGGAAGGGCCACAAGCAACGGATTTCCTGTTGCGCAATCTGGCGGAATCCTACCCGTATCTGGTGTTCTACGGCGATGTCGGCTGGTCGCGCAATACCTCGCTCGGCGGCGTGGTCACCGCGGTCGATCCATTGCGCTCGGCGCCGCTCGACCCGGCCACTCAGACCGGGATCCCGTCCAATCAATTGCGGCGACATGTGATTGACCTGCGCGTCGCGGCTCCCACCGATTGGACCGGCGACGCGGCGCAGATTATCATTGATCTGTTCGCGGACTGGGGCGACCCCGCCCGCCCGGACTTCATGGCGAGCGAATGGCTCGATGACTTTGATCCCGCGCCGCAGGCATCCTATTTTCGCTGTGACTGGCTGGCCTTGACGAATGACCCCGATTTCCGGCTGATTCATGTTAACTATCCGCCGAAGTCCAGCGCGACGCCGCGCGCGATTGTCTGGGATTTCGATGGCCCCACCAGCGATCTGGAGCTGAACACCGTCGATGGGGATGTCGTGATTCCCGAGGGTTGGCGCCGGTTTCCGATTAACGGCGATCCGCTTGCGGGCGAACTGCGCATCGAGGACGGGAGGCTGGTGCATACCTTCACCGGCCTTCCCGAGGGATCGCTGCCGACGGAAATTCACATGACGGGGACGGCGGTCGGCAATTTTTTCTTTTTCACGCCTCCGGGGACGGCGCTGAATCTTGAGGATGTCGCGCATAATTTCCCGTATCTGATCTTCAAAGGCCGGATCGGCTGGGGCGCGAACAAGCCGGTTGGCGCGACGATCTACGCCAACATCGATACGGAATCCTGGTTTGAGAATCGGATTGAAATCGCGGCAATCCGCACAAATAGGGAAGAACGTCAGGTCCTTGACTTGCGCCAGGCAACGCAGGTCACCGGACAGTACGACGGCACGCTGATTGGGCTGCTGATCGATTGGTATGCCCTGTGGTACGAAGGGGCTTCGCCCGCCTTCATGGCGTCCCAATGGGAGCAGGAATTCGATTCCGATCCGGAAGCGACGTTCCTCAGTCTGGACTGGATCGCGCTGAGTCGAAATGAACGTTTTCGTGAGACCAACAACTCTGCTCCGGCGGAATTGTGGAATCTTCTCAAATAGCTGCTGAGCGAATACCAGGCGGGAGGGGCAATCCCAAGCCGCCCGTTCAGCGGATGAAAGGCCCGGTCAGATTTCGACATGGAAACAATCTGGATCGCCGAGAACAAGCTGGGGACCAAGCTCCGCCGGAATCGTGCCTTTTGGCGGGGCGAGCTGGAGGAATACCCGCTGCTCTGGTTTCCCGTTGAGGGCGCCCGCCCGATGCCGGCGCTTCCGGAGATCTGGCCCGAGGAACGAATGTGGACCGATATCGAGTATGTGATGGAATCGACGGAAAACAGCCTCGCCGGCACGTATTACGGCGGCGATTCGCTGCCGATCTACTGCCCGTGGTTCGGCCCGGACCAGGTCGCCGCGTGGCTGGGGGCGGAGATCATCCTGAAACCCCGCGAGAACACGTCGTGGGTCAAGCCGTTTGTGAAGGATTGGGAGGAGCATCCGGAGCTTCGGATCGATCCCGAAAACGAATTGTGGAAGCGCTACCTTGAGATTTACCGGGCCGCCGTCGAGCGGGGCAAGGGCAATTGGGTAACGGGTTATCCGGATCTTCACACGGGCATCGATGCGCTGAGCGCCATTCGCGGCCCGGATCATCTTTCGCTGGATCTGCTGACGAACCCGGGGCCGATCGAGCGCGCCATGATTCAGATGACCCGGCTGTGGAAGGAAATTGTCGATACCATCACGGATATCATTCTGCCCGGCGGGCAGGGGACGACCAACTGGACCTGGGGATGGAGCGACGAGCGTTACCTGTGCGTCGGCCAGAATGACTACACCTGCATGATCAGCCGCGAGATGTATGACCGCTTCTGCCTGGCGGACAATATCGAATGCTGCCGCCATGTCGACATTTCGCTCTATCATCTCGACGGCGTCGGCGCGTTGCATCATCTGGACACCATCCTCGGCATTGAAGAGCTGGATTGCGTGCAGTGGATCTGGGGCAACGGGAAGCCGCCCGGTTCGCATTGGATTGATCTGCTGCGGCAAATGCAGGCGGCCGGCAAGCTGGTTCAGGTGCTGTACAATGCCGACCTGCTGCGCAGTGGGATCGACATACGCCATGAAATCGAGGTTCTCTGCCGCGCGCTTGATCCCTCGCGGCTGTGCATCGTCGCCTATCTCGATGATGCCCGCCTCGCGGATCATCTGGTGGAACTGGCGCGGGAAATCTGTGCCGCGAAGCGTCCCACGCAAATCATGATGTGATGGGAAGAAAAGGAGCGGCGCCGCGCGACGCGTCAGCCCAACCGGGATCGAGGGCACCATGAAACGCCGCCAGTTCAATGCCTACCTCGCGGCGGGGCTTGTTCTGTCTCATCTGCCGTCCGCGACGCGCCGGCTGATCGCGGCGTCTGATCCAGCTGCCATGAAAGGCGGGACCGGCGCCGGCGGCCCATTGTTCGAGCTGGGCGGCGCGCGCCATCCGCACGGCCAGTTTACGCATGTCGGCCTGGACGAAGCGGGGCGGCTCTGTCTCGTGAAAACAGATTCCCGCTATGCCGCGGACGGTCGCTATACCAGCCCCGTGTTTGAAGTCCCCGAGTCCCAACCCGTTGTCATTCATGCGCGCCGACGCTGGACCGGCCCGTTGAGGTGGGAACGGCATCAGGGCAACCCCGTGCTGTCGCCTTCGCCCGAGGGTTGGGATCAGGCCCAGGTGACGGCGTGCAGCGTCGTGCGCGTCGCGGATCGCTATCGGCTGTACTATGGCTCGCGGGGGGCCGGCATTGGTTTTGCCGAGGCGCCCGTGGATGAACCGCACGCCTGGCGCAAGCAGGAGCGGCCGTGCCTGACCGCCGGGCCGCCGGAGGCGTTTGACGGCAAGGGCGTCCTGTCGCCCGAAATCGTCATCCTGGATGACGGGCGATGGTGGATGTATTACGTCGGCTATCATCCTGAATGGGAGCAGAACGGCACGGCGGTGCATCAGCTCGGCCTCGCGGAAAGCACGGACGGCGGAATCACCTGGAACCGCATCAGCCCGCAGCCGCTGCTGGCCCGCGGACCCGCCGGCAGTTACGATGGATTTGCCGTCAGTTCAAACTCGGTGTGGACCGATGGCCGCGACTGGCTGATGTGGTACACGGGGATCGCGCAGGTCCCGTATCTTGGGAGTATTTGCCTCGCACGATCGGAAGACGGGCGATCCTGGACGCGGCATGAGGTCAATCCCGTGCTGCCGTTTAATCCGCACATCGCACACGAGGCCTTTTTTGTCGCCAAGCCGCATGTTGTCAAGGACGGCAACGTCTTCCGCATGTGGTACAGCGCCGTGGGCTACGGCGACGACTGCACGCAGCCCGGTCAGTACCGCGTCTGCTACGCCGAATCCGCTGATGGCGTGCAATGGGAACGCTGCGAGGTCAATCCCGTGCTGCGTCCTGCCGAGGCCGGCTGGGATTCGCAGATGACGGAATACGCCGAAGTCCTCCATGTCGAACACGGTTGGCACATGTGGTATTGCGGCGACGGCTACGGTCACATCGGCTATGCACGCGGATATCCCGTCGCCGCGGCGGAGATCCGCGCCCGCACCGGATCCATTCGGGAACCGGATGATTCGTGGACCCCATGGATCGAGGTGGATGCCGCTCCGGGCGCGGCCGGATTTCAACCAACGGGCGCGTTCATGCAGATTGAGGTCCGGCTGCGAACCGACGACACTGCGATTTCGCCGCGCGTCGATTTTTTGCGGGTGATGCGGGACGCCTGACAGCCCGGTTCACTGGTCGAGGAGCATGCCCATGATCACCAGCCGTCAACGCCTCCTGGCAACGATTGCCGGCGAGCCGGTCGACCGCATTCCCGTCGCCCCGTTTATTCACTCCAATTATGTTCATGCCGTCTGGAGTTCCGCCGAGGTGGACCTCGTCGAGAAAACCGCCGAATTATATTGTGATTTTGGTTTCGACATGATTCATCGCAATTGCACGCCGGCCTATGATGATCTGCTGCTGGAGGGGGAAAACTGGACATGCCAGGTTGAACTGGAGCAGCTCGGCGGCAACGACACGAATCGTCATTACATCATTCGCACGCCCGAAGGCGAGCTCCGCCAGACGATCGGCACGCGCTGGATCTCGAAGTGGGAGTGCGAAGTCGCGCCGGTTGATTATCTCATCAAGAGCGAAGCCGATCTGGCCTTGCTCGAAAAGTACCAGCCGCCGGTGGGCGAGATCGATGGGGAGCTTATCCGGCGCGCCGCGCGCGTGGTCGGCGAGGACGGGGTCGTCGCGCCGTGGATCAACGGTGTGTTCAATACGGTGGCCTATTCCTATCGCCCGCTGGGCGAGGTCTCGCTGGATCCGCTGCTCCAGCCGGAATTCTACGATCGGATGATGCGTCATTTTCTCGGCCGGTGCGTCGCCATCGCGCGTCAGTTCATTGCGGCGGGCGCCGATTTTCTCTCCATCGGCGTCAATATGGCATCGGGCAAGCTGTTCGACGGCTCGTTCATTGAGGCCTACGTCCTGCCGTATGAGATGGAATTCTTTGCCGCGCTGCGCGAGGCCGGCGGGGCGACGATCGCGCACAATTGCGGGCACGCCAGCCGGCTGCTGCCGCTTTACGCGCGGCTCGGCACGACGATTTACGAATCGCTGACGCCGCCGCCGCACGGCGACACGCGTATCGAGGAGGCCGTTCGGGTTCTCGGCCCCGAGGTGACGCTGATGGGCGGCCTGGACCAGATCGACCTGCTGCGCCATGGATCCCCGGCGCAGGTCGAGCAGGCCGTCAGCCAGATCATGCAGGCCGTTCATTCCCGCTGCCGCTACATTCTCGGCACGAGCGACTACCTGCTCGACGAGACGCCGCCGGAGAATTTACGCGCGCTGGCCCGCGCCGGCCACGAGATGGGCGTGTTCTGAGTTTCCCGCAGACTCGTTTGACCCGGCCCCAGTTGTCCGGCCACCCCTTCCAGGGGGTTGGACGTCTGGATCGGCGACGCAGGGTTCCGGGCTGCGGCCGACACCCTGCGCTTTATTCCGGTCGTCCGCTTCGCGGGCTGAGCCAATCAACAAATTGAAAGCGCCTGCGTTGGACCGAGAAGTCTGGCAGCTGTGTTTAATGCATGGACGGATTGCGTCTTGGGGGTTGGCGAGGTTTTCGGTGGCGGGAAAGGGGCTTTCGAGAGCCGAGAGCTGAGTTATCAAAAGAACGGCCGTTCACGGCCTCTCTAAATTCATCAGATGACCGCCGCGCCGGCGGTCTCAGGCCGGCGTGGGCTGCTTGATCAGAATTCCCTCCAGGATGAGCTGCGTCACGTGGTTGACCCGCTGCTCGAGCAATCGCGGCGCGTGGATATCCTTGCCCAGCAGCATCGACAGCGTGTACTGGTTGGAGAAGAAGAAGAAGCTCAGCGCCATGCAACTGATCAGGAGCTGGTTCTCATCCACGTCGCTGCGGAACCGGCCGTCGCGCGCGCCCATCTGCAGCGAGACGCCGAGCGCCTTGATCAGCGGGGCCTTGACGGCAGCGACGTCGATCGCCTTGGCCGTCCGCCCGTGGCGCAGGTTCTCCCACGACAGGATGCGGACGAACTCGGGATTCTCATTCAGGAACCGGTAATAACCCTGGATGATCTTCTTGAGCAGTTCCTCGGCCGGGAGGAGCATGTGGGCCAGGTCGACGTCGACCGAGTTCATCCGGTCGTACATCGCCTTGAGGACTTCCTCGTAGAGCCCTTCCTTGCTGCCGAAATAATGATAGAGCATGCGCCGGTTCAGGCCGGAAGCCTCCGAGATCATCGAGACGGACGTGGCGTCGGGGCCGTGTTCGGCGAACAGCTTGATGCCGGCGGCCAGAATCCGGTCGCGGTTCGAAATGCGCGGGCTGCGCTGTGTTTTCGCGGCTCTTGGCGCGGACGTTTTCGTCGCCATCGCTCCCTCCCTGCTCGATGCCGACGGGGCCAACGCTTCCCGCCGGAATCACTCTGGTGGCCGCTATCGTAGCCATTTGCGCCGGACCTTGCCACCTTGAAACCACGCAATCACGGCCGGCGCGACCGCACTGGCTCGCCGCTCGCCCGGCGGCGCGCTTTCGGTTGACGCGCCCCGGCGGCCGCCGTATGATAACCGCTTTGTGAACCATGTGAACCATTCATTTCCCCCTCCCGGGGAGCCCAAAAGGATGGACCGCCACCGTGACACCTTCCGACACGCGCGAAGCCGGCACGTTCTGTCTGCGCTTTGACATCGATACGAATTTCACGCCGTGGCGGCGCAACAATTTCTGTTCCCGCTTCGGTGAGGACGAACCGCGGTTCATTCTCCGGCTGCTGGACTGGCTGCGGGAGCGCAACTGCCGCGCCCACTTCTTTGCGATGGGCTTCGGCGTCATCGACTACGGCGAATCGCTGCGCCAGATCGCCCAGTCCGAATACCCGCTCGACAGCCACCTTCACACGCACCGCGTCACGCTGCTCGACGACTACAACGCCGTCTACGAGGAGATGATGACGGCGCATCATCTGCTCGCGAGCATCGGCGCGCGGATCGAGGGGATCGGCGCGACGGGGATGTATCCCGAGGGGATCGACGGGCGACCCGACATCCAGGAGCTGATCCTGCAAAAGGGCTACCGGTGGGTCTCCAGCCGCTGGAACCTGACGCGCACGCTCGAACAGATGCAGCCCTACAGGCTGCCCACCGGCCTGCTCGAGATCCCCTGCGCCGGGTGGTCCGACATGACGTTCTTTCACATCAATGAGCAGCGAGCGCTGGCGCCGGAGTATCAGGTCGAGCGCTACGAACTATCCACCTTTACCCAGCATGTGAAGGACATGATCACGCGCGCGGGCAGGGAGAAACTCGACTATGCGATCTGCCTGCACCCCGCCGTACTCGCGCTGCACGATCCGGAAATGACCTTTCTGGAGCAGGTGACGGCGCACGCCCGCGCCGAGGGGGTGGAACTCGTCGACTTGCGCCAGGTTCATCAGCGCCATGCGGCCGTGGCCGCGGCCGCGCGATGAGCGCGGCGAAAGGGACTCAAGGGACGCAAGGGACATAGGAAGAATCAGAAGTTTGCCGGCCGAAAAGATTGCGCCGAGGTTTTCGGCCGTCGTCTTCCCGAATAGCCGTTGACTCTACATAAACGATCAGTTACCGTTCTCTTGAATCGCCATTCGACCCACATCCGGAATCGACCGGGCCCGCCACGCCGTTGCGGCGGCGCCCCACTCCCGACGCGATTCAGCCGCCATGGCAACGTTCCGACCACGCGTTTCCGCCCGGATTCCTCTGCCGCAGGGGTGGCGATTCGTGGCCCCGCGTCCCGATCTGGCGCCGGCGCACGGAATTGACGCCGGTCCCGGCGGCCGGCGCGCGGCGGCCTTGCGCATCTCGGCCACCGGCGATCCATTGGCTTTTGGCTGGTGGGTCCGGCGATTGACGCTCAAACCCGGCGGATGGTACCGCGCCCGCGTCGCCTTCCGAACTACCGACGACGTGGACCCCAGCCTTTGCGTCCTGGTCAATCTGTTCTGGGGCGAGTATCCGACGCGGCTCAAGCGCGAGGAATTCTTCAGTCATTTTTCGGATGCGGGCGACGGCTGGGTATTTGCCGAACACCTGTTCCAGATGCCGGATGGCGAGAAGCAGGTTGACCTGCAGTTGCATCTGCATTCGGCGGCCGCCGGTTCCGTCTGGTTCGCCAATCCGGCCATCGAGCCGGCGCAAGCCCCGCCCGACCGTCCCGTCACGCTGGCCACGACGTGGTTCCGCCGCGTGGACGGATCGAGCCGCGCCGGCATGCTCAAGCGGATTGCGTCGCGGCTGGATGAGGCCGGTCATGCCCATGCCGATGTCGTCCTGATCCCCGAATGCGTCACGGGACACGGCGTCGCGGGCAAGGATCATCGCGCTCAGATTGAGCAGGATGCCGAGCCGCTCGGCGGTCCCGCCACCCGCCTGTATCAGGACCGCGCCCGGCGCCATCGCATGTATGTGCTTGGCTGGATTCATGAGCGCGACGGCAAGCGTATTTTTAACACGACCCTTGTGATTGATCGGAAAGGGCGGATCGTCGGCACTTATCGCAAATGCCACCTGCACTGGCCGGAGCTCTGGTGCGGGATTTCACCGGGCCATGCGCTGCCGGTATTTGACACCGATTTCGCGCGCATCGGCATCTACACGTGCTATGAAAACTGGCTGCCGCTCGTCGCGCAGAATCTGGCGATGAAGGGGGCCGAAATCCTGTTCCTGCCCACCGCCGGGTATCTGGTCGACGTGTTCCGCACGCGCTGCCTCGACAACAATTGTTACGGCGTTGTCGCCGGCCTGAATTCGCCAAGCTGCATTGTCGCCAGCGACGGCACGCTGATGGCCGAGCTCCGCAACGACGGGCTGATCACGGCGCGGGCGAACCTGGCCGTGCGGCCGACGCATGCGTATGCCTACCGTCACCCTAATCTGACCTATGGGCTGCCGGGCGCCGATCGGCTGCTCGATCACAGCCTGAGCCGCATGGCTCTGGATGAAATCTCGGCGCTGACGCACGGTCCCATCGTGGGCGGCCCCGCGCCGCGCCCCTACGTGCGGGATCCGGGGGATGAGCGCTAGCCCGCGGGCTGACCGGGCGGATCGGGCGCGCGCGGTTGCCTGGTATTAGCTTTTTCGCGGTTGGCTTAATTCCATTGGAATATGGTCGTGATCCACGAAATAGACATATCGGTTCCCGGCATTCGGTCCCCCCTCGACGGTCATCGCCTCGGACAGGAACCTCGCCCCATGGCGCTCCAGCCGCTCCATTTCCGCATCGATATCGTCCACAACGAAGCAGAGGTGGGCGCTCCCGACGTCGCACGGGCGGGGAGCAACCGGGCAGCCCGCCGGCGCAAAATACTGGATCAGCTCCAGCCCGATCCCGTGGCCGCGCAGATGAACCAGCCGCAGATGCGCCCCTTCGAGTTGAATCACCTTCTCGGGGACCGGCCCCTGGATCGTCCGGTCGCTGAACGGCTCAAATCCCAACCCGTCGCGATAAAAGGCAATGGATCGGTCCATATCCCTGACACAAAAGGAGACGTGATGAATACCCGTAATCATGAGGCTCCCCTCGCCCGTTCCGGCGAATCGAACATCGCTGTTCGGCGGCCGCGGCTTGCCGCGCTTCCGACCATCCCTAACAGAATTCGGGTGTGGAAACAAGCCGTCTCGGCCGTCCGCTGCGTTGCCTGCATTGCGGCGCTCGCGCTGGCGGCATCCTCCGTCTCCGCCGCGGACTGGCCGACGTTCAAACACGACCGGCGGCTGACGGGCAGGACGCCGGCCAAGGGCGCGGTCACGGCCGAGCCGGAAATTCTCGGCGAGTATGCGCTGACGGGCGTCGTCACGACGCTGATGGCCGACCTCAATGCCACGTCGACCTCCTTTCAGGATGTCGCGCTGCCGGACGAACCTGCGCTGGCCGGCGCTCAGTGGACCGAACCCGCGCCGCTCATCGATCTGCGCGGCGACGGCGTGCTCGTCCCGCCGCCCGGCGGACCCGAAACGCTCACCGGCGCCGTCGATCAGCTCGTTGCCCAGGTCCTGAAGGATCAGCCGGGCTACCAGTCGATCAAGTGGCATGACTATTACTCCGAGGAACCGACCGGCTACATGGAGATGCTGTCATATGAAGCGGGCGCGGAGGAACCGCGGCGGGTCTGGCGTTCGACGCCGCTTGAGCCGGGCGTTTATGAAACGCTGATGCTGGCGGTCGACGCCAACAACGACGGCCAGAAGGATATCGCGCTGGCGACGCATTACCACGTGGCGATCTGGGACGGGGCGACCGGCAAGAAAATCATGGAGGTGCGGCCCCCCGTCGCGCGCAATTACGGCTCTTTCGGCTATTTCTTTGTCGAAGGGAACCCGTATCCGCAATTTTTCACGATCGTCGACTTTCAGAGCCATTTCGACGTGTATGGCAATGACGGCAAGGAGCTGACGGTCCTCTGGCGGGAGGACGTGGAAAATCCCAATATTCTGCGTGTGCGGAAAATTGTCCGCGTCGGACCCGATCCCGTGGCCGACATCAATGGCGACGGCCGGCTCGAACTGGTCTTTAATTATTACGACCGCACCGGCGACCGGGAATGGCACGTGATGGGCTACGACGCGCTGACGGGCGAGATCGTCCTCGACCTGCCGGAGACCTTTCTCGACGGCATCGCCGACATCACCGGGGACGGGTTCCCCGAAATGTTCTGCAAATCAACGAAAGGGCAGAAGACGAAAGCGCCCGGCGAGCTTCGCATCTACAGCGCAGCCGGCGGGGGCGATCCCGCACCGATCTGGCGCCGGCCGAACTCGCTCTGGGTCACGCACGATGCCCCGCGCCGGGCCGATCTCGTCTCCATCGGCACGGACAATCGCCGGACCGTCATGCTCGCCAACGGCCCCAAGCCCGGTCTTAAATCGTTCTTCGTGACCGAATCGGCGGGGGAACGCCAGACGCTGCGCGGCTTCCGCCTCGATGAGGCGCGCGAGGCGCTCCCCGGACTCCAGCTCGAGCTGGACGGGGTGAAATCCCTGCAGATCTCCGCGATTGCCGATGTCGATCAGGACGGCATCGACGAGCTGAAACTGGAGTGCGTCGGCCGGGATCCCGTGGCCACGGCGAAAGCCAATGGCCGAGTGGTCCGGCTCGCGATGCAGGAAACCACGGGCCTGACCGACCCCCCGATTGTCATTTCCCGCAACGAAGGCCCGCCGCTGGTCGCCATCCCCACGATGACCCGCGAGTATGTCGGCCTGACGTTCTCCGAGGGCCAATTTCATGAACAATGGCGGCTTCCCGGCTGGGGCATGCCGGGCGCGACCTTCACGCAAATCGGGCTGACCTCGGCCGACCTCGACGGCGATGGCGCGCGCGAGATCCTGGCCGCCGGCAAGAACGAAAGGGGCGAGGCGACCGTCCAGGCGTCGGATCTGGCCGGCAATCCGCTGTGGACCCAGGCCTTCGCGGAATTTGACGGCGACCCGCCGATCTGGAACGTCGGCGGGCTGACCCACATTTTCGCCGGCCGTTTCAGCGATCCGCAACGCGACGACGTGCTCGTCTCCGTCCGCCGCAGCATCATGCACAGCGACGAAGGCCACATGCTCGACGGCGCGACCGGCGAGGAACGCTGGAGCGCCGATCGCGTCGGCATCGAGGCCCCCGGCCAGGGCGACACGGGCTACGGGTTTCTCGGCAACAATATTGCCGCCGTCGATCTGAATGCCGATGAACGCGATGAAATCGTCGGCGTCTATCCCGTCGATCTCTACGCCTTCTCGGGCGACGGCGAGCAGTTGATGGGCCGCTTTCTCGATGGCTGGGGAATCTACGGCCAGCATTTCGTCCACGATTTCCTGGGTTCCGGCACGCCGCAGATCCTTTCGGCCGCGCCCGGTTCGGTCGCGCTGCTCTCCAGCGAGGGGGAGATCATCTGGAAGGATGGCGAGGGCGAGAAGGCCGGCACGACGTGGCCGCTCGCGCTGACCGACATGGACGGCGACGGCGCGATGGAGGCCAGCGGCGCCGGATTCGAGGACGGATTCCGCGTCTATGACGGCGCCACCGGCGAGGTGCTGCACCGCATGGCGGTCGAGAAGTCGACCGACCGGATCGTCCCGGCGGCGGGCGATCTGGATGGCGACGGCCGCGACGAGGTCCTCTGGGCGGTCAACCAGACGCTCTACGCCGCCGGCCTGAAGGACGGCGCGTTGGGGATTGAATGGAAGAAGGAGTTCCCCGCCCTGGTGCGCTTCCCGGTCCTGGCCGACATCACCGGCGATGGGCTGGTCGAAATCCTCGTCTCGTGCCATAATGGCCGGCTCTATGTCCTGGGGAACTGACCGCCTGGCACCTCCGCCCGAATGAAGTCACCGCGTTGAACACTTGGAATGACGTCGTCCAGCCTTTTCTCAGTTCGCAGGCCCTGGTCTGGGGGCCGATGGTCGCCGCCCATCAACTGCGGTCGCGCGGCTGGATCCGCGAAAGCATCGGCAAGCCGATGCATACCGTCACGTTCACGCTGTTCGGGCCGCTGATCTACGCTCTTGGCGTCTGGCGGCTCGATCTCTCCTTCGATCGCTGGTATCTCGTCCCGATCGCCAATGCGATCCTGCTGATTCTCTCCACGCTGGCGGCCGTGATTCTGGTCCCCGTGCTCGCCCGTTCGCGCCAGGCGCGCGGGACGCTCAGCATCATGATCCCGATCAGCAACCAGGGCTACACGCTGGCGGGGTTTCTGACGATTCTGTTCATTTCGGACGAAGCGTACGGCTATAACGCGCTGCTGATGATCCCGGCCGGTTTCCTGCTGCCGCTGCTCTGGCTGCCGCTGGCCGAGCACTGGGGCCGCGGCGAGCACACCTCGATCTGGGTCAACTATCGCCGGGGGATGTTCTCGCCGATGTCGCTGCCCCTGGTGGGGGTGATCATCGGGCTTCTTCTGAACATGCTGGCCGTGCCGATGCCGGCGGTCGCCGCGGGGGGCTTGCGCTGGCTCGTGTTCCTCGCCACGGCCAACACGATGTTCGCTCTGGGCGCCTGTCTGCACGTGCGCCATCTGTTCGGGTTTTTCCGCACGCTGCGCTGGGTCTTTCTGTTCAAATTCGTGCTCCATCCCGCGCTGATGTTCGGGCTCTGCCTGCTGTTGCAGCTCAAGGGGATGGCCGCCGCCGCGCTGTTCATTGCCAGCATCATGCCCGCCGGCGTGATGTCGGTCAGTCTGTCGAGTATCTATCGGCTCGATCTGAACCTGGGCAATGCGGGTTATCTCTGGACGACGCTGGCGTTCATGATCATTGTGCTGCCGATTCTGATCTTTCTGCTGCGGTTGCCGCTGTTCGCGTATTGAGGCCCGGCGCCGCCGCGCCGCGGTTGATCGCCTCGGGATGGCGGCGGTAATAGTCGTCGATCAGCTCGGCGGCGCCGGCCAGGAGCATGCGCGCGGCCTCCAGCGGTTCCAGCTCGTTGAACAGCACGCGCTCCAGGATCTGGCGTCCCTCGCCGGCGAAAAGGTAACTGCCGCCGGAACTGCCCGAGATGATTCGCAGCAGGTCCCGGCGCGTCTTCAAGTCCGGCCAGTCCCCGCCCATGTTGGAATAAGTCCGCGCCGACTTCATCCATCCCTCATACAGCTCCCAGATGTAAGTCAGCCAGGGGTCGTTGTCGATCACGCTCGGAACGTCGCGGGTCAGCGCTTCGACCGCTTCCGCATCGGGCCACAGATGCAGCCGCATCCCCTTGCTCTCGACGTAATAGATCGCCTGCACCTCGGGCGAGGCCAGATAGCGCGCCACCTCGAGGGCGGCGCTCGTGTGCGCATCACCGCGGAACGGGATCTGCTTCATCACGCCCCAGCCATCGGCCCCGACGCCGAACACGTAATCTTCGCCGTGGGGCGTCGGCACCGGCACGTTGGTAGTCCGCAGCGGGCGTTCGCGCAGGCCCTTGTCGTATTCCTGCTGCTTGAGCATCTGGTAGCTGACGCTGTAGCCCGGCGTGTTGGTAAAGGTGGCGCTCAGTTCCTGCCGCTCGCACAATTCGGCGACGATCTGGCCGAAGTCGAGCCCGAGGAATTTCCGCCCCCACAGCTTGTCGCGGTGGATCAGGTCCTGCATGAACCGCAGGGGGATGGCCAGCGTCTCCGGCGTGATCGCCGGGTCGAGCCGGTATCGGCCCGCCGCCTCGTCGTAGAGCAGAAACTGGCGCTCGACGACCTCGGGGCCCACGATCGGCGGCAGCAGGCATTCGTAGAGCAGTGTCGGGACGTTGAGCAGATTCAGTCCGAAGGCGTAGGCCTCGGGCCCGTATTTGGCGCGCACGGCGGTCTGCACCTTCTGCATTTCGCGCTTGAACGTCTCGTAATCCCAGCCGTGCTCGAGGTAATAGCGCAGATCCACGCCCGCCAGCTCGAAGTGCTCGCGATTGCCGACGAAGACGCCGCCCGTCAGGTAGGTCCGCGAGGGGAACTGCGTGATCAGTCCCTCGGCGGTGATCGCGCGCATGATGGACGGGCCCCAGGCCGCGCGCATGGCGGGGGAAACCATCGATTCCGGAATCGGGACAATCAGTTCGATCAGTTGCTCGCGCTTGGGCAGGTTCCCCACGACGTTGTAGGCATTGTTGACAACGTCGGGCGGGCTCCCGCTCGAGATCGCCAGATTCAGCTTGGCCAGGTAGACCGTGTAGGGGATCAGCGTCAGGTCAATCTGGATGTCGTCGCGTTCGCGGTTGAAGCGCTCGACCGCCTTGATCGTGGCTTGCTCGTCCCAGCGTCCCATGATGACGCCAATCCAGACGCTGATAACCTCGGGGCCTGCGGCCGAGCCGTCGCCGGCCGACTGGCCGCGCGGGGTGGTCCGGCGAGCTTCCGCGGCGAGCAAGCCGGCACTCGCCAGCAGCAGGATCCATTGCAGAACGACTCGGATGCGAAGGGGAAGCATGGATGAATCGCCGGCCTGTTGCATGCATCGGCTGAGTTTTTCAGCCCTTGATTCCACCAAAGGTAATGCCTTTGACGAAGTGCCGCTGGGCGGCAAAGAAGACGCAAATCACGGGGATTGACGCCACGAGCGACGCGGCCATGATTTCGCCATAGTCCAGTTCCCCGGCATAGCCGCCGTCGACGCCGAGGACCCCGAGGATGCCCATCTGCACGGTGTACATCGCGCGCGAGTCGATCACCAGGTAGGTCCAGAAATACTCCAGCCACGCGCCGACGAACCCCATGATGGCCAGCACGCCCAGCAACGGCCGGCTGAGCGGCAGGATGATGTGCCAGAACAGGCCCCACTCGCCGCAGCCGTCCATCGTCGCCGATTCGAGCAACTCCCCGGGCAGCGTCTGCACGAACTGCCGGGAGAGGAAGACCGTCGCGATGCCGGCCATGAACGGGACGATCAGCGCCGTGTAGGTGTCGTTCCAGTTGAACTGCCACACCATCTCGTAGAGCGGAATCAGGATGACGAACTGCGGGATGGTCATCGTGGCGATCATCAGCCAGAAGAGGAAGCGCGACCCGGGAAACCGCATTTTGCCGAGCGCATAGCCCGCCATCACGCCGAACAGGATGTTCGTCGCAACCGGCAGGGTGGAAACGATCGCCGAATTGATCAGCCAGCGGCCGAGGTAGCCGCTGACCCGATGGTTGAACGCGAACAGGTTGTTCAGGCTCGGATTGCGCGGGTACAACTGCAAATCGTTGACGTCGAACGTCACGCCCAGCGGAATCAGGCTCGAGACGATCATCAGGTACAGCGGCAGCAGCGCCAGGAACGTGTAGAACAGCAGCACCGAGAAGGCGAGGCCCTGCCCCAGCAGGCTGCGGAGATCGCGCTTAATACTCGACATCGGTGGCCAGGAACCTGTAGTTGATGACGGCGATCAGCACAATGATGGCCATCAGGACCACGCTCATCGCGCAGGCCAGCCCGAACTGATTCTCGTGATAGAAGGCCTGGTAGATGCGGTAATTCACGAAATAGGTGGTATACTGCGGGCCGCCGCCGGTGATCAGCAGCGCGGGGGCGAAAATCTGGAACCCGCCGATCATCCCCGTGATCAGGACATAGACCGTCGAGGGCTTCGCGAGCGGCCACGTGATGCGCAGGAACTTGTGATACGCCGTGGCGCCGTCGATATCCGCCGCCTCGTAATACGAGCGGGGGATATTGCCCAGCGCCGCGCAGTAAATGATCACGCCGATGCCGTTGGTCGAGAGCCAGCCGATGACGATCAGCGTCGGCAGCGCCAGGTTCGGATCGGCGAACCATGTCAGGTTTTCTGAGATCAGGTGGAGCCGCGTGAGGAGCATGTTGGCGAAGCCGTCGCCGGGATAGAAAATCCACTTCGTGATCGCCGCCGAAACCACCACGCTGATCACGCCCGGCAGATACAGCGCGGCCTTGAAGAAGGTCTGCCAGAATGCAGGGAGCGAAACGATCAGCGAGGCCAGAAAGAGGCTCATCAGGACGCTGTAGGGGATCGTGCCGGCGATATAGATCGAGGTGACCGCGACGCTTTTCCACCACAGCGGGTCGGCGATGATCCGCGCGTAGTTGTCCAGTCCGACCCACTGCGTGCCGGACTGCACGTCCATCGATTTGTCGGTGAAACTGTAGATCAGCGATTTGGCCAGCGGATAGAACAGAAACAGCGTGCTCCAGCCGAAGGCCACCGCGAGAAACGCATAGGCCGCGTGCCAGTGCGAGAACAGTCGCGTCGGCGCGTGCGCCGAGACGGCCGCCGGCCCGCCGGCCCGCTTGCGCCGGATGAGGTACGACGCCATGCACAGCGAAGGCGGCACCGTCGCCCAGCCGATTACGAGCATCGCCAGTGCTAAATACGGAACTGGATTCATCGCCTCACAATACGACACAACGGCGCGTGACGTGAAGCCCCGAATGGCCCGGAGCTTGAAGCGGCCGCGCTTCCGCCGACCCGGCGTCCCGCCTGGCGTGGCCTGGGCCGCTCGGCCGCCCGCGTTTCATCACGCGCCGTCTGTCCTGTCGGGATCGTCTGTCGCCTACCGGCAGCACTTCTTATTGATGGCGTTCTGATAAATCAGATCGACCAGTTCCATGCTCTTAACCGAATCGCGCAGATCATTGTGCAGCGGCTTGCCCGAGGCCACGGCGTCGATGAACGCGCGGCTCTGGGCGAAAAAGCCCTGGAACACATGGAATTCCTGCGATTGCGCCGCCTCGGTGTTGGTCAGCTTGAGCGTCGGCTCCGCGCCGTTGTCGGTCCAGACCACGCCTTCCCCATCGATGTCCAGATAGGCCGAGGCGTCGGGCGCGTGCAGCTCGAACTTGAAAAATCGGCGGCCCGTGCGCCAGTTGGCCTGCAGGATGCCGACGCAGTCATTCTCGAAATAGACCAGCGAATTGAAGCTGACGGCATACCAGCTATCGATTGTCCGCACTTCGGAAGCGACCGCCTTGACTTCGGAAAGGCCCGCGTAGTAACGCAGCGAGTCGACCGCATGGATCGCATCGCAATGCAGGATATCGATCGCGCCGCCGTAGTACGGGTGTTTGTCCTGCGGCGGGAGGTCCTTGTAGAAACAGGAGTTAACCTGATGCACCGGACCCTTTTTCTTCACTTCCTCCCAGCAGCGCCGGACGAGCGGGTGATAGCGCCGCTGGAAGCCGACGCCCGAGATCAGCTTTTTCTTCTCGGCCATCCGCGCCAGGCAGTCGGCCTGGAACGTCGTGACCGCGGGCGGTTTCTCGATGAACAGGTGGTGTCCGCGCTCGAGCGCCTCCATCGCGATGTCGAACAGATGATGGGGCGGCATCAGGACGTAAACCGCCGCCGGCTTCGTCTCGTCGAGCATCTTGCGCCAATCGGTGAACGTCTTGCCGATCTTGAACTTGGCGGCCGTTTCCTTCAGTCGTTGCTCATTCAAGTCGCACAAACCTGTGATTTCGACGTCATCCATCGTCGTGAGCGACGGATAATGGACGGTGTTCGCCATCCCCCCCGCGCCAATCAACGCAACCTTGACCTTGCTCATCGCCTCAATTCCTCCTGCGGTTCAGCTTGACTGGCAGCCAAGATAAAGGCGGGGCGCGGAAAAATCCAGCGCGAAGTATATGCTTGGTTCACTCTCTATCCCGTTCTGGTTACCAGGCCTGCATGCCGTTGGGCGAACAGCCGCGCGAACCCGGCGCGGCAGGGAACCGGCGCCTTCGCCGGTCCCGGTCTGAAACCGGCCCATTCAGCCGTGCAACGCCGAACCTCCTTGACGCGCCGCCGCGCGATCCGCTATCAAAGGTGACGCCAGGTAACCGAAAGGTGAAACCAGGGGAAACGCGGCGGCGGTCCGAGGCCGGACGCCCGTGCCGCCAACCTCCGTCCCCATCATCCGGGAGAAAGCTCAATGAAACGAGATCGGCGCGCGGCGGACTTCCGCCGCCTGGTGACGCTGGGCGAAAGCACGACCGCCGGCGGGTGGGCCAGCCATCGCGGCCGTTGCTGGGCCAGCCTGCTCGAGCAGAAAATCAACCTCTTCCAGACGCTCCCTGTGCAACTGTTCAACTCCGGACTGGGCGCCAATCTGATCACGCGCGAAGCGCCCGCCTACCCGCACAGCGGCCGGCCCGCCGCCGACGAGCGTCTCGAGCGCGACGTGATCCGGCATGAACCCGATCTGCTCATCCTGGCCTACGGATTGAACGATGCCCGGGGCGGCACGCCGCTGCCGCTGTTCATCGCAACGCTCGCGTCGCTGATCAACCGGGTTCGCGAGCGGCTCGACCCCCTGATCGTAATCGTCGGCTCGTTCTATGCCTGCCGGTTCCGCTACGATGATCCCAACTGGGAGCATGCCGACCTGATCGGCTTGCGGCAATTCAGCGACGCGTCGCGCGGCGTCGCCGAGGACCACGACTGTCTGTTCGTCGAGATGATTTCCGCCTTCGATGGCGCCGACTGGCTGATGCACTACGACGGCGTCCATGCCAATGACCTCGGCCACCAGGTCATTGCCGATCGCATTTTCGGCGTGCTGGCCGCCAACTGCACGTGCCTCGCGACCCGGACGAAGGCCTTGGAACCGCAGATCGCCCCCTGGCGCGACGAATCGACGCTGCGGACGCCGATCCTTCCGCACGCCTGACCCGTACGTGATCGAGTCGAGATGTCCAGCCGTCGGAAGGGACATAAGGGACAAACACAAGGAACAAACGGGAGGTGTGGAGACTGCATTCATGTCGCCCAGGGCGTCGTGAAGGGAGACTCAGGAAAAACGCTCAGATCCTCCGCTGCATGCGCTCTCGGCGCGCGGCGGGTCAGCCCTGCGCCACGTCGGTCTCGCCGCCGTCAACGTCCTTCATCTTGCCAAGGAATTGCGGCAGTTCGACGCCGGCCATGCGCGCGACTTCCTGCAGCGGGGGCAGGCTGCCGACCAGGCTGGAGACAAACCCCGCCGTGCTGGAACCGCCGCGCCCGTTGCCGCCGCCCGAATCCCACACCGTGATCTTGTCGATCTTCAGCTTGCTGATCGCCTCGACCTGCCGCGCGACGATCTCCTCCAGCTTTTCGATCATCAGCAGCGTCGCGGCGGCGTTCGCATCGCCGCCGCAGCTCTTGACCAGCGCCGCGTAGCCCTCGGCCTTGGCTTGGAGCACCTGGCGCGTACCGGCCGCCTCCGCCTGGTAGCGGGCCAGGATGGCGTCGGCGTCGCCGCGTGCCTCGCGCCGGCGTTTTTCGGCCTCGGCTTCGGCCGCGATCTCGATCTTGCGCCGCTCGATTTCCTGGCGCACCACCTCTTCGGCCGTCAGCCGCTCCTGCTCGGCGCGGGCCTGCGCCTTCTGGATCTCGACTTCGGCCTCGCGGCGCGCCACTTCGCCGCGTCGCGTCGCCTCGGCCTGCTTGATCGCCAGTTCGGCGTTGTAGGCCGCGATGTTCGCCTTGGCGGTGTTCTCGCCCTTGACGGCATCGGCCTCCTGCTGCTGGACGAAAACGCGGCGGTCGGCCTCGGCCGCCTTGCGCCCCTTATCCGCCGCGGCGATGTTTTCCGCCACGCGGATTTCCTTCTCGCGGTTGGCCTCGGCCTCGCCGATCGTCGCCGTCGTCTCCTGCTGCTGGACGAAGACGCGCTGATCGGCCTCGGCCGCCTTGCGCCCCTTGTCCGCCTCGGCCACGTTCTGCGCCACGCGGATCTCGCGCTCGCGCACCGCCTCGGCTTCGCCGATCGAGCCGATCTTGTCCTGCACCGCGACGTCGATCTTCGCCTGGTTGATCGCCTCGGCCGCCGCCTTCTTGCCGATGCTTTCGATATAGGTCGATTCGTCGGTAATGTCGGTGATGTTGACGTTGATCAGATAGAGCCCGATCTTGTTCAGCTCCGGCTCCACGTTCTTGCGAATCGCTTCGAGGAAACTTTCCCGATCCTGGTTGATCTGCTCTATCGTCAGCGAGGCGACGGTCAGGCGCAACTGGCCGAAGATGATCTCCCGCGCCATGTCCTCGATTTCCTGCCGGCGCAGCGTCAGCAGGCGTTCCGCCGCGTTGTTCATGATCTCGGGCTGTGTGCTGACGCCGACCGTGAACGTGCTCGGCACGTCGATCCGGATGTTCTGCAGCGATAGCGCGTTCTTCAGCGGGATGCTGATCGTCATCGGCACCAGGCTCAGATACATGTAATCCTGGATCAGCGGCCAGACGAATGTGCCGCCGCCGTGGATGCAGCGCGCCGATTGCCCCGTGCCGACCTTGCCGAAAATCACCAGGATCCGGTCGGACGGACAGCGCCGGTAACGCGAAGCCAGGAACGCGATCGTCGAGAACAGCAGCACGATCACGATCACGATCAGCACGACCCAGAACCCCAGGCTGGAGTCAACGAATGGCATCTTGAATTCCCCCTGCGAAGGTTTGATCGAACCAGAAAGTCAGGCGCGCTTGACCAGCATCAGGCCGCTGTTGACGACCTCGACGACTTCGACGCGCTCGCCGGTTTTGATCGGCTCATCTTCCTTGCTCATCGCGTCGACGATCCGGCTGCGCCCCTGGATGCTGATCTGGATCTGGCCGGTCCCCCTGGGCGGAATCGTCAGGTAGACCAGGGCCGACTGGCCGGCGGCCTGGCGCATGTCGATATTGCCGCTCGAGTGCAGCCCCTGCATCATCTGGGTCAGCTTGGCCAGCAGCAGGACCATCGCGGCGCCGGCCACCAGCGCGCCGAGGATCGAGGCCAGTTCGCCGACGCGGCTGCCGCGGTGCAGCGCCAGGCCCGTCAAGCCGAAGATCAGAAAAAAGCCGGTGATCCCCTGCAGCGTCAGCACCTTGAAGCTCAGGTCCGCCCCTTCGGTCAGATCGGCCATGGAAAGGTCGACGCCGACGTCGGCGCCGTGGTCGCCAAGGCCGAACAGGCCCAGCACCCCCCGCGCAATGAAAAGCAGCCCGCCGATCAGGGTGCAGATCAGAAAGACCCGATCGACGCCGCTCAGGCTGATCCAGAACAGGTCCACCATGGGATCGGGGACACCTTCCTTTCAAGCAACCGGCAAGCGGCCAATACAACGCGGACAAGATCGTCTGGAACCATCATCGGCGGGCGGGCGGGGGAGTCAAGCCGAATCCATGGCCGGCCCCAGCGGACGGCGGGCAAGCTGCGCGCCGTTGCGGGGAAAGCGGCTGGGAGTGGGACCGCGCTTTTGATAAATCAGGACCCGGCAGGCTTTTCCGTCCGAGCGGCGGTAGTCGAGTTCTCCGGCCGCGCGGGCGCCGAGACGTTCGGGAACCCCCGCGGCCGCTGCGAGTTCCATCGTCTGATCGGCCGACTTGATGGCGGCGAACGCGCCTCCCACGGCCGCGAACGGCAGCGCCAGCTCGAGCAGCACGGGCAGCGGCGCGACGGCGCGCGCCGTCGCCAGGTCGTATGCCTCGCGGTGCCGCGCGTCGTGGGCCAGTTCCTCGGCGCGGCCGGTCAGAACGTCGACGCAGGGGAGGTTGAGTTCGCGGGCGGCGCGCTCGAGAAACGCCGTCCGCTTCCGGCGTGAATCGAGCAGCACGACCTTCGCCGACGGCCAGAGCAGCGACCAGACGAGCCCGGGGATGCCGCCGCCGGCGCCGATATCCAGGATGCGGGGAGCGGCCAGCGCCGCGACGCGCGCGTGCAGCGCCGCCGCCGCCCGCACGGCATCCTCGATATGCCGCGGCCAGAAGAGCTCGGGTGTCTTGTCCGCGGTAAGGTTCTGGCGGGTGTTCTCCGCAAGGATCAGTTCGACGAGAGTGGCCAAGCGGTCGAGCGGGTGGGCCCGCGTGGGGCGAGCCGGCGCGAATGGTTCCAGAAGCGGGGCAATGGTTGACTGAGGGGTGGTCATGAAGAAACCGGGCTCAAGCGACCGTTCCACCCCGAGGATCGACCGGCGGCTGATCCTGAAAGCCGTCGGATCCGACCGATCCGACGGGGGACGATACGCCGCGCTTATTCCACTGGATACAACTGCAGCGAGAGATCCAGTGCGGGCGCCGAATGCGTCAGCGCGCCGATCGAAATCCGGTCGGCGCCGGCCCGGGCGTAGGCCGCGACGTTTTTCAGCGTCACGCCGCCGGAGATCTCGAACGGGATGCCGCACGAGCGGAAGCGCGCGATGACCGCGCGCGCCCGCGCCGGCGTGAAATTATCCAGCAGGATCAGGTCGACCCCTTCGGCGCAGCAGATCGCAACTTCCTCGGCGTCGCGCGCCTCGGCCATCACCTTCAGCCTTTTCCGTCCGTCTTGCGCGCCGGGCGCCTTCACCGCGCGGATCGCCTCGCGCAAGCCGCCGGCCGCGCGCGCGTGGTTCTCCTTGATCAGCACCATGTCGAACAGGCCGAAGCGGTGATTCATGCCGCCGCCGACGCGGACGGCGTAGCGCTCCAGCGCGCGCCACAGCGGCGTCGTCTTGCGCGTGTCGCAGATGAGCGGGCCGTTGGCGCCCCCCGCCGCGTCGTGGAACCGGCAGGTCAGCGTCGCAATGCCCGAGAGCCGCTGCAGAAAATTCAATGCCAGCCGTTCGCCCACCAGCAGCCCGCGCATCCGGCCCTCAAGCGTGGCGACGCGGTCGCCCGCCCGCACGCGCTCGCCGTCGCGGCAATGCCATTGGATTTTCACGCCGCGATCGGCCAGACGCCAGACGGCCGCGGCGACCGGCGCGCCGCACAGCACGCCGGCCTGCTTGGCGATCAGCTCGCCGCGCCCGCGCACGCGCGGCGCCACGGTGCGCTCGGTCGTCACGTCGCCCGGGCCGAGATCCTCCTTCAGCGCCGCGCGCAGCAGGCGGGTCAGCTCCGGCGTAAGCTGAAGCTGCGGCTGCGCGCGATTGACCGTCTCATGCTTCGGCGCCATAGCTGTGCTCCGCGGTCGGGAATCGGCCGGCGCGCACATCGTCGGCATACGCGGCGAGCGCGGCGGCGGCCTGGTCGTGGAGGGTCGCATACGATTTGACGAACTTCGGCCTCGGACCGTCGATCATCCCGAGCAGGTCGGAAAGGACAAGCACCTGGCCGTCGCAGTCGGGCCCCGCGCCGATGCCGATCGTCGGGATCTGGATCGAACGGGTGATCTCGGCGGCCAGCGGGGCGGGGATCCCTTCCAGCACGATGGAAAACGCGCCGGCCAGCTCCAGGTCGCGGGCGCTGTCGCGCAGTTGCCGGGCGGTCTGCTGGTCGCGACCCTGCACGCGGTAGCCGCCGCGCTGGTGCACCGATTGCGGCAGCAGGCCGATGTGGCCCATGACCGGGATGCCGGCGGTGACGAGGCGCTCGACCATCGGCGCGACTTCGCTGCCCCCCTCCAGCTTGACGGCCTCCATGCCGCCCTCCTGGATCATGCGGGCGCAGTTGACAAGCGTCTGCTCGGTCGAGACGCGGCAGGTCATGAACGGCATGTCGCCGACAAGGAAGGCGCGACGCGCGGCGCGCGCGACCGCGGCGGCATGATGCAGCATCGCCTCCAGGCGGACCGGGATCGTTGTTTCGTAACCCAGTGCGGTGTTGCCGAGCGAATCGCCGACCAGGATCAGGTCGATGCCGGCGCGCTCGCACCAGGCGGCGGTAATGGCGTCGTAGGCCGTGGCGACGGCAATCCGCCGCGCCTCGCGTTTCATCGCCGCGAAATGCGTGACGCGCAGCTTGACAGGATCAGCCGGGGGCGGGGCGTGCGTGGACACGGAACCTTCCTTGAGCTGGGTGAGCAAAGGATGCGACGAGCTGAGCCATCGGCGCGGCCGATGCGGCCAATGCGGTGCGCGGCGCGCGATTCCCACCCGGGTGAAACCGCGGCCGCAACGCGCCGATCTTCCATTCATGGCACCGGCCCGGGTTGATGTCCATAGGATTCAGATTTCCTTTCCCGTGCGGACCCCATTCAATGGGCGTGCTCGCGCCGCGCGCAGGCGATGCCGTTGAGCTGCTCGGCGATCTCCACTTCCAGGGTTGAATGCTGGATCTGAAACCGCTCGGCCAGAATCGCGCGCAGGTCGCGCTTGATGCACTCCATCTCGGGCAGCGAGGCCTCGCCGATCACCACGTGCCCCTCGAACGACCGGTGGTGCTCGTCGATCTGCCAGACATGCACGTGATGCAGCTCGCGGACCGCCGCCACCGTCTCCAGCGCCGCGGCGATTTCCTCCGCCCGCACGTCGGACGGCGTCCCCTGCATCAGGATGTGAATCGTCTCCTTCAGCATTCCGACGCTCTGCCACAGGATGTAGGCCGAGATCAGCAGCGTGACGGCAAGATCGGTCCAGTACCACTCATACAACAGGATCAGCGTGCCGGCGAGCATCACGCCGACCGAGGCGAGCGCGTCGGACAGGTTATGGATGAACGCCGCCTTGATGTTGAGGCTCGTCCGGCTCATCGTGTAGGTCAACAGCGCCGTGGCCAGGTCCACAGCCAGCGCCAGGCCGGCCAGCCAGACGACGATCCAGCCGTCGATCGGGTTGCGCTCGAACCAGCGCAGAACCGCTTCGAACACGAGGTAGAGGGCGACGAGAATCAGCGCCGTCAGGTTGATCAGCGCCCCGATGATCTGCGCCCGGCGGTAGCCGAACGTGCGCAGCCGGTCGGGCGGCCGGCGCGAGATCCGGCGCGCCGCCAGCGCGATCCCGAGCGAGGCCGCGTCGTTCAGGTTGTGCAGCGCGTCGGCGACCAGCGCCAGGCTGCCGGCCAGCCCGCCGCCGATCACCTGCGCGACCGTCAACAGCAGGTTCACGGCGACCGCCCACCACAGCCGCGCGTCGCTCATCAAGTCAGTCGGGTGTTCATGGTATTCCCGTGCCAAATCCGTCCCTCGTCCTCACTCCCAGATCGTCCCTCGTCTCTCGTCCTCGTCCTCGGCTCTCAAGGATTGCTCGATCACCCCATTCTACCCCCGCTGCGGCGGGATGCTGAACCACTTGTAGAGCGCCGGCAGCACGAGCAGCGTCAGGATCGTCGACGAGACCAGGCCGCCGATGACGACGGTGGCCAGCGGGCGCTGCACCTCGCTCCCCGTGCCGCTGGAGAACAGCAGCGGGATCAGGCCCAGCGCCGTCGTCGCGGCGGTCATCAGCACGGGACGCAGCCGCAGGCAGGCCCCGCGCACGCACGCCTCGGCCATCGGCAGCCCCTCGCGCACAAGCTGGTTCAGGCAGGTGACCAGCACCATGCCGTTTTCGAGCGCGATGCCGAACAGCGCGATGAACCCGACCGACGCGGGCACCGAGAGGTTGAGCCCGGCCAGCCAGAGCCCGACCACGCCGCCGACCAGCGCCAGCGGAATATTTAATAGAATCAGCAGCGCATTGCGAATGGAATTGAAGCTGCTGAAGAGCAGCAGGAACACCAGCAGCAGCGTGACGGGAACGACGATCGCGAGCCGGCGGTTGGCCTGCTGCTGCAGCTCGAACTGGCCGCCCCAGGTAACAAGGTAGCCGGGGGGCAGATCGACGCGCGCGGCGATGGCGGCCCGCCCTTGCTCGACGAACGAGCCGATATCGCGCCCGCGCACGTTGGTCTGGACCGTGATGAAGCGCTGGTTGTTTTCGCGCGTGATCTGGCGCGGACCGACGATCTCCTCGACGTGCGCCACGTCTTCCAGCGGGATGCGCAGGTCGCCCGGCCCGGGGATCAGGATGCGGCGGATCGCCTCGATCGAGGCGCGGTGCTCGGGGTGATACCAGACGGTGATATCAAACCGGCGGACCCCCTCGAAAATCTGGCCCGCCTCGGCGCCGCCGATCGCCGCGCGGATCACCTCCTGCACGTCGCGCACGTTGAGGCCGTAGCGTTCGAGCTGGTCGTAGCGCATGCGGATGCGCACCTGCGGCGTTCCCGTCACCTGGTCCTTCTGGACGTCGGCGGCGCCGGGGACCTCGCCGATCACGGCGGCGATCTCGTCGGCCTTCGCCGCCAGCACCTCCATGTCGGGGCCGAACAGCTTGATCGCCAGTTCCGCCTTGGTCCCGGTCAGCAGCTCATCGACGGCGGCGGCGATCGGCTGGGTGAAGTTGAACTGCGCGCCGGGGTAGTCCTCGAACGCCTCGCTCATCATCTGCATCAGGGCCTCGGGCGTCGCCGCGCTGGTCCATTCGGCGCGCGGCCGCAGTTCAACGAAAATCTCGGCGTTGTTGACCGGATCGGCGTGCGCGCCGACCTCGCCGCGGCCGACGCGCGAGACGACCTGCCTGACCTCGGGGAATCGCGCGCGCAGGTCCTGTTCGAAGCGGGTAATCGTCCGGCCGGCCTCCTCGAGCGAGATCGACGGCGCCATCGTCGCGCGGATCAGCAGGTCCCCCTCGTTCAGCCGCGGCAGGAATTCCGAACCGAGCAACGGGAAGATCGCCAGCCCGAGCGCGAAGATTCCCACCGCCAGCAGCACGGCCAGCACGCGCCCGCGCACGAAGAGGCCGACCACCGGACGATAGGGATAGAGCAGCAGCCGGACGATCCAGTTCTCGCCGGCGGGCTTGTGGTCGCGGCGGGCGCGGCGCGGCGGGCGCATGAAACAATACGCGAACACCGGCGCCAGCAGCATGGCGAAGAGCAGCGAACCGAACATCGCCAGCGAGATCGTGTAGGCGAGTGGACGAAACGTCTTGCCCTCGACCCCCTGCAGCGTAAAGAGCGGCAGGAACACCAGCACGATGATGCCAATGGCGAAGAAAATCGGCCGGCCGACCTCGGCGCACGCGCGCGTCACCACGCCCAGCCGCGACTCGTCGGGATCGCTCTCGCGCAGGACGCGGTCAACGTTCTCGACCATCACGATCGTGCCGTCAACCATCATGCCGATCGCAATCGCCAGGCCGCCGAGCGACATCAGGTTCGCCGAAATGCCCAGCAGCTTCATCAACATGAACGCAAACAGGATCGAGAATGGAATCGAGAGTGCGACGACCAGGCTCGGCCGCAGCCCGCCCATGAACGCCAGTAGAATGATGACGACCAGCACGATCCCCTGCACCAGCGCCGTCGTGACGGTGTTGACAACGTTCTCGACCAGCGTGGCCTGGTCATAGTAGGCGATGATGCGCACGCCCGCGGGGAGGATCCGGTTGATTTCGTCGAGCCGCGCCTTGACGCGCGCGATGACCTCGGAGGTATTCGTGCCGATCAACTTGAGGACCATGCCGACGACCGCTTCGCCCCGGCCGTCGGCCGTCGCCAGCCCCTGGCGCGGCTCGCCGCCGATCACGACATCGGCGACCTGGCGCAGATAAACGGGCGTGCCGTCGACCGTCTTGAGCACGATTGATTCCAAATCGTCGAGGTCCTCGGCCAAGCCGACCGAGCGCACGATGTATTGCTCGGAATTCTTAATGATAAACTGGGCGCCGACATTGGAATTATTCGCCTCGACCGATTCCACCACTTCGTGGATCGTGAGCCCGTAGCGCAGCAGGTCCGCCGGCCGGATCAGAATCTGATACTGCTTGACCTGGCCGCCCAGCGAGAGAACCTCGGTGACGCCCTTGACCGTCTGCAGGTTGTATTTCACGATCCAGTCCTGGATCGTGCGCATTTCGGTCGGGCTGTAGCGGCCGGTGGCGTCCTCCAGCCGGTAGAACAGGATCTGGCCCATGCCGGTCGTGATCGGGCCCATGCGCGGCTCGCCGAAGCCCTCGGGGATCTGCTCGCGCGCTTCGCCAAGCCGTTCGCCGACAAGCTGCCGCGCGAAATAAAGATCGGTCCCGTCCTCAAAGTAAATATTCACCACCGACAGGCCGAAATTGGAGACCGAGCGGATGTGATCGACGCCCGGCAGACCGTTCATCACGCTCTCGACCGGATACGTCACGAATTTCTCCACTTCCTCGGGGGCCAGCCCCTCGGTCAGCGTGAAGACCTGCACCAGCGCCGGCGTCACGTCGGGCAGCGCGTCGACCGGCAGGCGCTCATAGCTGAACCATCCCCCCGCGACGACCAGCACGCCGAGCGCCAGCATCAGCCAGCGCGTGGCCAGAATGGTTTGTATGTACTTCAGCATCAACTCGTTTCTTTCCTTATTCCGCGGTCGATCACGTGAACTCAGTGCGCGTGGCCGTGGGCGTCGAAGCTTCCCTTCGCCAGTTCCGCCTTCAGCGTGAACGCGCCGGTGGCGGCGTATTGCTGACCGGCGCGAAGTCCCTCGCGGATTTCAACTTCGTCCTGATCCTCGCGGCCGGGCAGAACGGGCGCCGGCGCGAAGCCCTCCGCCCCGCGCACGAACACCACCTGCGCGTCCTCCATCGTCTGGATGGCGGTCTTGGGAACCACAATCGGCGCGGGGACGGCGTCGACGGCGACGCGCCCGGTCACGAACATGCCGGCGCGCCAGCGCCGCGCGGGATTGGGCAGGACGACGCGCGCCAGCGCCGTGCGCGTCTGTTCGCCGACGATCGGGCCGATGTAGCCGATCTGGCCGACGGCCGGCGCCGTCGCCTCGCCGGCGGAGATCACTACTTGCTGCCCCTCGCGAATCCGCGGCAGGTCCTTCTGGTAGACCTCCAGATCGACCCAGACGGTCGACAGATCCGCGATCGTAAACGGCTGGCTCGCTTCGTCGAGCACTTCACCCCGCGTGATGTGTTTCTCAATGACGACGCCGTCGGCGGGGGCGATCAAAGTGTAACGGGTCAGTTGCGCGTCGGGCCGGTTGGAAAGCGCCTGGAGATAATCCTCGGAAAAGCCGAGCGCGCGGAGTTTCTGGCCGGCGGCGTTCAGTTCAATGCTCGCCTCGCGCACCGCCTGGCGCGCGTCAAGATATTCCTGCTCGGGGCTGAGTTGCTTGTCAAAGAGGGCTATTTCGCGCTCGTAGGTCAGTTCACGCAGCGCGACGCGTTCGCGCGCTGCCAGATATTCGGCCTTCAGATCCGCCAGATCGCGGCTTTCCAGCACGGCCATCACGTCGCCCTGCCGGACCGCGTCGCCCAGCGTGGCGTTCACTTCGCGGACGATGCCGGCCACGCGCGGCGCAACGTGAGTCAGGGCGTCTTCGTTCAGGCGGATCTCGCCGGGGAACTCAGCGTAGGCTTCGAGCGTGCCGCTGGTCGCCGTCGCGACCTGGATGCCGAGCCGCTCGAGCTGCTCCGGCGTGAACGACACGGCATGAACCGCCTCATGCGCGCCGTGGCCATGCGCATCGTGATCATGCTCGTCGTGGCCGTGCGCATCGTGCGCATGTTCCTCGTGCGTATGTGCAGCCTCGTGGACGTGGCCGGTCTCCGCCGCCGAACGCCTCTCGTGCTCGTGGTCCGCATGGTCGTGATGCGCATCCTCCTGCGCCTGCGCGGAAAAGCCAATGGAAATACGCGCCAGCGTCCCCGAGCGGATGCCGGCGGCGACGCCGATGGCCAGCATCGCGGCAAGCGCCGCAATCAACGCCTTGCTTCTCATGGTTTGGTCTCCTCGATCCTGTCGTTCGCGCCTGCGGAATCGGCCGCGACGGTCGCCAGCGGCGCCCCGATCAAGCCCTCCAGTTCCGCCGCGGCCTGCTGAAATTCGGTCAGTTGGTCCAGGTAACGTCCGCGCAGTTCAAAGACCCGTTGCTGGGCGTCGAGCACGTTGATCAGGTCGTATTCGCCGAGCCAGAACCCTTCGAGCAGGGATTCATACACCGCCTGCGCGTCGGGAAGGACCACGGTTCGCAGCCGCTCAGCCTCGTCGCGCGCGCCGGCCGCGCGCCCATGCAGCTCAATCAGTTGCTCGCGCAGCCGGCGGCGGGCGGCCGCCTGTTCGGCCTCGGCCTGTTCCAATCGGTGGCGCGCGGCGGCGATCTGGCCCTGATTGCGGTCGAACAGCGGCAGGGGAATGGAAAAACCTAATATCAATGCGTGATTTTCGGTTTCATTAAAATAGCGGGCGCCGACGCGGAGCGTCGGATCGGGCCGCGCCTCGGCCTCGGCCAGTTCGAGCGCGGCGCGGCGAACCGCCATCTCGGTCGCCCAGCGGGCAACTTCGGGGTTGTCCGCCAGCAGCGTCTCCAGATCCGCCGCGGCGGGAAGGGGCGGCAGGCGTTCCAGATCGCCGACGGCCTCGCCGAACACAGGCTCGGCGTCCCACAGCGCGGCGAGACGCCGGCGGGCAGCATCCAGTTCGGCTTCGGCCGCCGCCAGGTCGGTGCGCTGGACTTCCCACGCCACGCGCGACTGCTTCTCCTCGATCGGCGAAATCTTGCCGGCTTCGACGCGCCGCGCGACGGTCTCGTGGGCCTGCGTCGCGATCTCCGCCAATTGCCGGGCCAGATTGACCTTCTCCTGCGCGGCGAGCAGCTCGACGAACGCCGCCTGCACCCGCGTGAGGAGCTCCAGACGCCGGGCCTCAATGTCCCAGGCCGCGGCGTCGGCCTGCCGCTCGGCCAGATGGCGGCGCTTGAGCCGCTTGCCGGCCCGTTCGATGGTCTGGCTCAGCGTGAGGGTGGCCTCGGCGCCGGTGAAACCGCTCAGGTCCTGCTGCTCCGGCTCCGCGCCCGACGTGCCGCCCAGGAGATCTTCGATCTCCGCTTCAAGCTCCGGATTGGGTGGCAGGTCGGCTTGCAATACCTCGGCCTCGCGCGCCGCGACTTCCTGCTCCAGCGCGGCCAGCTCCGGGTGCCGATCCAGCGCCCGGTTGATCGCGTCGGCCAGCGTCAACACCCCCGTCGGCGCTTCGATCGGCAGCGTCTGATACTCGGCCGCCGGTTCCGGCAAGCTCACGCGCGCGAAGGTCTCGGCGCTCCCCTGCCCTGGCGGGCACGGCGCCGGCCGACTGGCCGTGTAGGGTGCAGGTGCGAGTCGGAGGCATCCGGCCACCGGCGCGATGGCGGCCAGCAGGCCCAGCCAGAGAGGAAGACGCATCGTCGAGCTCCGCAAAGGACTGAAGCGGCCGGGCGGGGAACCGTGGCCGCGGCTCGGCGCCCGGCAGCGCGGGCGCCCGCGATTCAGCCGACGCGGGGTCTCAAATGATGAGGATGACGGTTCGGAGTAATTGCAGGGCAAGCGGGGCGCAGCGCGGCGCGCTGGAGTCGATGGCGGTCGGGCCGCGCTGCCCCGTGAACAGCCCGGCTTCGCGGCGCGGCATGTCCACGGAGGCCAGAACCGGCGGCGCCGGCGCTTCGCAGCCTTTCCGCTCGATCTTGACCGGGACCGGCTGGGCATGGCCGCCGATCAGGAGCAGATCCAGGCAGCCCTCGTGCGGGTCCGCGCCGGTGATGACGCGCGCACGCTCATCCGCGGCGGCGGGACCGGGCGCGCAATGCGGCGCGCAGAACCGTTCCGGTTGGTGGGAGAGCTCGACGGCCAGATGATCCTCGTCCAGGCAGAGGACGAAGCCATGCGCCGCGCCGCCGGCGCCGAACAGATAGAGCAGCGGCAGCAACCAGATGAAACGGGCGTGGCGCAAGCGGGACAACACGGCGGATTTATAGCAAAACGTGAAGTTTTTGTCGAGTGATCCGCGGCGGCATCCCGCACGATCGCCAATCACGCGATCTTGATCCCCATCAGACTCAAGAACTCGGCGCGCGTCTGGGGGCTCGTCTTGAACACCCCCAGCATTTCGCTCGTCGTCGTCAGGCTGTCCTGTTTCTCCACGCCGCGCATCATCATGCACATGTGATACGCCTCCATCACGACCCCGACCCCCTTGGGGCTCAAGACCTCGTGCAGGCTCTCGGCAATCTGGGCGGTCAGGCGTTCCTGGATCTGCAGCCGGCGGGCGAACATGTCGACGATGCGCGGTATTTTCGAGATGCCGACGACCTTGCCGTCGGGGATGTAGGCGACGTGGCATTTGCCGTAGAACGGCAGCAGGTGGTGCTCGCAGAGCGAGAAAAACTGGATGCTCTTGACGGCGACCATCTCGTCGTATTTCTCGTCGAAGATCGCGCCGTTGACGATCGTGTGCAGGTCGGTCCGGTAGCCCTGCGTCAGATATTCCCAGGCGCGGGCGACGCGTTCGGGCGTGCGCGCCAACCCCTGGCGCCGGGGATCCTCGCCGATCTCCGTCAGCAGCATGCGCGTGGCCTCGGCGATCCGCGGGTTGGCCTGCTCGTCGGCCAGGTCTTCGTCCAGCCCCACGCGTTCGATTGGTTGCGGCTGGGGATGTTTCTTGGGCATGGTTTGGGGGCTTTCCAAGCAGTAGTGGGCGGATGGGGTCAAACGGAATGGGAGGAAGTCAGCCGTTGCCGCGCGCGGTCGTCAGCGACTCCATCCGGGCGACCCCTTCGATGCCGACGATGGCATGGACGACTTCGTCGGCCAGATCGGGTGGAAACCAGAAACCGAGTTGGGCCAGCGTGGCGAAACTGGCGCGGGCTTCCTCGCGCGCCAGTTCGAGCACCGTGCGGGCCGAATCGGCGAAATGCTCCTCAACCAGGCCGTCGCCCGCTTCGCGCGCCTCCCACAGCCGCGCCAGGCGGGCGCGCTCCGCGTCGGAGCCATGATGATGGATCTGAGCGACGAGCAGGTTGTGGCTGCGGCGACCCAGGTCGAACTCAAAATCGGTCAGGTCGTCGACAATCTGGAAGGCGGTGCCGAGCTGGGCGATGGCGGGTTCGGCCGCCGCCACGCGCTCGCCGATCGCGCCGCGTTCCAGAATCGCCGGCGCGACAAACGCCAGGCCGAACAGCATCCCGCCGCGGACCCGATGCACGTGATCGATCATCTGGCGCGGCGTGGGGATCTCGCTCACGCCGGCCTCCTCCGAGCCCTCGAGCAGGCCGATCTCGGCCATGCGATCGAGGAGGCCTCGCTGGACTTCGGCGAACGCGGTGGCGGAGAACAGGCCGTCGTTGACGGCGCGGTCGCCGACGCGCCGCAGCAGCCGCTCGAAGCACATGAGCTGCAGGATCGAGCCGAAGCAGGCCCCTTCCACCTCGCGCAGCGGCAGCAGGCTTTTGCTCTGGCCGTCGAACAGATTATCCGCCGCCGTGATCGTCCCCTTGATGCAGAAATTGAGCCGCGCGTAAAACGGGAAACGATCCGGCGAGATGCCCAGCGACTCAAACAGCGACAGAAAGAGCGTTAGAAAAAAGTATTCCTGCATGAAACTGAGCGGACCGTCGCCGGGTGTCAGCGGCCGGTCGTCGGCGGGCGGCGCCAGGTGACGCTCGCTGATCAACTCCCCCAGTTCGGCGGCAACCCATTGGACGCCCTCGGCCTGCTGCGCGGCGGCCGAACTGAGCCGACCCCAGATGCCATGCTCCTCCAGCAGGCGCACGGCGCGCTCGGATCGAAAAACCGGGGATAGCGTCATCCTGCCAAGCCTCGTTGCGGGTGAATCCGGCCGGGGTCGACCGCGAAGGGCAACAGTATAGCGGAAATCAGCCGTTGATCGCAAACAGGGAGGCAGCCGCCGGATAAAAGCCCAAACCCGACCCGCGGCTCAATCCAGCCAAAGGCGCGCGATCCTCGGTCGCCTGGACGGATCCCGGCGACCGGCGACTCGCCGACTCCGAGGATTACACGCCCTGTTCCTGTTGCTTCTTATTGCGCCGCGCGATCCGGAGCTTTTCCTTGACCTCCTGCGCCTCGGGGCGCAACGCCGCCGCGATCGACAGATGGTGCACCGCCTCCGACCAGCGCGCCTGGCGGAATTCCTCCAGGCCTTTGCGGCACTCCTGCTGGAAGAGTTCCTCGGCCTCGCTGCGCGCCGCGGTCACGGGGGGGGCCGCCGGTTCGGGGGTCGGGGCGACCGTCTCGGCCTG